>Ga0137455_1000094_pt1 | contig 19749 bp, 20 predicted proteins | sample EasRivERMGT600_2_FD_102334 | JGI IMG/M metagenome (GOLD analysis project Ga0137455, IMG submission 102334) | Soil microbial communities from meander-bound floodplain in the East River, Colorado, USA - East River MetaG ERMGT600_2 | ecosystem: Environmental > Terrestrial > Soil > Floodplain ... | reverse complement strand
GTTCCGTTTTCGGTGGTCGTCGGCATCACGTTCGGGCTGGTGGCGCTGTTCATGATCTCCAGCACGCTGCCGGAAATGCTGTTCCTCCTGTCCCTGGGCTACGGCTGCTCGGGATACGTGATCTGGGCCTACGAGCTCGCGAAGGGAAAGGGAACCGGCCGGGCGCCGCCATCCCCGCCGCCGGCGGCATGAGTTGCGTCGGACGAGCAAAGCCGCTATATTCCAGCGCCATGTATCGCTTCGCGCGGGCCAACAAGCTTTCCCTCCGTGCCAGCCTCTTGCTGGTCGGCCTGCTGCTGCGCCCCTAAGGCGCACACTCCCCATTCCCACAATCTGTTGTTGGTCCGGCGCGGCGAATACCGCGGCGGGAGGGCTCATCAAGCGCGCGCCCCCGGCCTGAGCCGGACCGGGAGCCGCCGAACACAGTGGAGACACCCATGGCCAAGGACAAGCTGATCATTTTCGACACGACGATGCGCGATGGCGAGCAGAGTCCCGGCGCGTCGATGACCAAGGACGAGAAGCTGCGCATCGCGCGCCAGCTCGAGCGCATGCGCGTCGACGTGATCGAGGCGGGCTTCCCGGCCGCGAGCGACGGCGACTTCGACGCGGTGTGCGCAGTCGCCTCCATCGTCAAGGACAGCACGGTGTGCGGGCTCGCTCGCGCCAACGAAACGGACATCCGGCGCTGTGGCGAGGCGGTGAGGCAGGCGCAGCGCCCGCGCGTGCACACCTTCATCGCGACGTCCCCCATCCACATGGAAAAGAAGCTGCGGATGGAGCCCTCGCAGGTGATCGAGCAGGCGGTGCGAGCGGTGAAGTGGGCGCGCGAGCATACCAACGACGTCGAGTTCTCGCCCGAGGACGCGGGGCGATCCGACATCGATTTTCTCTGTCGCATCCTGGAGCGCGTCATCAAGGCCGGCGCCACCACCATCAACATCCCGGACACGGTGGGCTACACGCTGCCCGAGCATTTCGGAAAGCTGATCCGGCTGTTGCGCGAGCGCGTCCCCAACTCGGACAAGGTGGTGTGGTCGGTGCACTGCCACAACGACCTGGGGCTTGCGGTCGCCAACTCGCTCGCGGCGGTGCTGAACGGCGCACGGCAGGTTGAATGCACGATCAACGGGCTGGGGGAGCGTGCCGGCAACGCCGCGCTGGAGGAGATCGTGATGGCGGTCCACACGCGCCAGGACACGTTCCCGTGCGAGACCGGCATCGACACCACGCAGATCGTCGCGGCGAGCCGGCTGGTTTCCGGCATCACCGGCTTCCCGGTGCAGCCCAACAAGGCCATCGTCGGCGCTAATGCGTTCGCGCATGAGGCCGGCATCCACCAGGACGGCGTGTTGAAGAGCCGTGATACCTACGAGATCATGCGCGCGCAGGACGTTGGCTGGCACGCCAACAGACTGGTGCTCGGCAAGCATAGCGGGCGCAACGCCTTCAAGGCGCGCCTCACCGAGCTCGGCATCGTGATCGAATCGGAAGAGGCGCTCAACGCCGCGTTCAAGCGCTTCAAGGACCTCGCCGACAAGAAGCACGAAATCTTCGACGAGGACCTGCAGGCGTTGATCAGCGAGGAGGCAGCCAACCACCTCGAGAACGAGCATTACCACTTGGTGTCGCTCACCGCGCATTCCGAGACCGGCGAGTCGCCCTACGCGAAGATCGTCGTGACCGAGAATGGCCGGGAGCGCAAGGCCGAGGCGCGGGGGAGCGGTCCGGTGGACGCCTCGTTCAAGGCGATCGAGACGATCGTCAAGAGCGGGGCGGAGCTCCTGCTCTACTCGGTCAACAATATCACCACCGGCACCGACGCGCAGGGCGAGGTGACGGTGCGGCTCACGAAGAGCGGGCGCATTGTCAACGGCCAGGGCGCGGACACCGATATTGTCGTCGCCTCGGCCAAGGCCTACATCAACGCCCTCAACAAGCTGCACTCGAAGCTGGAGCGGCTGAATCCTCAGGTTTGAGATCGGGCGATCAGCCGCCGCGGGAAATCCTGGCTCATCTGGCCAGCTTGAGCGCGACCTCAGCAAGGCGGCGGCCGAGAGCCATGCAGAGCTTGCGCTCGTGCTCGGTGATGGCGAGCTCCCCGGCTGCGCCCGCGTGATGGCTCGCGCCATAGGGCGTGCCGCCGCTGCGGGTGGCGAACAGCTCGGGTTCCGAATAAGGCAGCCCCACGATCACCATCCCGTGATGCAGCAGCGGCAGCATCATCGAGAGGAGCGTCGTTTCCTGCCCGCCATGCAAGCTCGCGGTTGAGGTGAAGAGCGCCGCAGGCTTGCCCGCAAGCGTGCCCTTGAGCCAGAACTCGCCGGTGGAATCCCAGAAATGCTTCAGCGGGGCCGCCATGTTGCCGAAGCGCGTCGGCGAGCCCAACGCGATCCCGATGCATTCCTCGAGGTCCTTCAACTCCGCGTAGGGGGCGCCGGTGTCCGGCACCGCGGGCCCGGCGGCGCCGGACACGCTGGTAACCCGGGGCACGGTGCGCACGCGCGCGGCGCAGCCCGCGATGCTCTCCACGCCGCGCGCGATAAGCTGCGCCATTTCCCTCACCGCGCCGGTGTGGCTGTAGTAGAGGACGAGGATTTCCTTCATCGAGAGTATTATATAAAGTTCGTCTGAAGCCGAGGCAGGGCAATGCTGAAACTCAGGAAAACCCCGCCGCTGATCGTCTTTGCGCGCCTGACGTGGCGACGCTTCCGTGAGGAGCGCTGCCTGCAGATCGCCTCCAGTCTCACCTTCACTGCTCTGCTCGCAGTCGTGCCGATCATCACGGTGGCGCTGACGCTGATCTCGGCGTTCCCGGTTTTCCGCGAGCTGTTGCAGCACGTCGAGCAATTCCTGGTCCGGAACATGCTGCCGGAGTCGGCCGCGACTCTCGCCGGATATGCGGAGCAGATCGCGGACAACGCGGCGCGGCTGACTGCCGTCGGCATCGCCTTCCTGCTCGTGACAGCGATCATCGTGTTGCTGACGATCGACCGCGCATTCAACCAAATCTGGCGCGTGTCGCGCCCGCGCAGCACGGTGCAGCGCATCTTCATTTATTGGGCGCTGCTCACCGTGGGACCGCTGCTGATCGGGGCGAGCCTCTCGCTCACATCCTGGCTGGTCAGCCAGTCGCTGGGGCTGGTGAAGGACGTGCCGCTGGCAGGGGAGGTGTTGCTGGATATCGCCCCGGTCCTCCTCACCGGGCTGGCTTTCGCGCTGGCCTACATCACCATACCGAACCGGCGCGTGCTGGTGCGCGACGCGCTCACCGGCGGCCTTATTGCCGCGCTCGCCTTTGAGGGGATGAAGAGTGGCTTCGCGTTCTACATCACGCAATTCCCGACCTACAAGCTGGTTTACGGCGCGTTCGCCAGCGTTCCCCTCTTCCTGCTGTGGATCTATCTGTCGTGGGTGGTGGTGCTGTTCGGTGCGGTAACGGCGGCGGTGATGCCCGAGTGGCGCGAGCGCGCCGCCCAGGTCGATCCCGTTCCCGGTGCGCAGTTCCTCGACGCGCTGCAGATCCTGCGGGTGCTGTGGGAGGCGCACCGCAGGGGGGAGGTCGTCACCGTCATGCGCCTGCACGGCGACGTGAAGCTTCCCTTCGACCGGATCGAGGCCATCCTCTACGCGATGAGCGCCGCGCACTGGACGGGCAGGGTGGCGAACGGCTGGGCGCTCATCAAGGACGCCGCCGAGGTGCGCGTGGCCGATGTCTACCGCCTGCTCGTGTTCGGGCCCGGCGCGAGGCTGCCGGCGCGCCAGTCAGGCCAGGGGCTCGATCGGCTCGTGCTCGAGATCGCAGGTGGGATCGAGGAGAATCTGGGGCTCTCCCTCGAGGAGCTGTTCCGCCGGGCGGCCGCCGGCGGTGAGCCATCGGGGACCAGCGATCAGCAATCGACCGCAAACGTTCGTCGACTGGGCTGACGGCTGGCGGCGAGTCGCTGAACGCCTTAACCGCTCAGCTGCGGGTATCGGCGGGCGCGGTCACCGCGGTGTGCGTGGCGTAGTGCCAGTTGCGCTGCCACGCGCGGACCACCAGGGTGGGGTAGTGGGGCTTGCCGAGGCTGCCGTTGTAGCGCCCGAGCGCGCGGTACAGATCGCCTTTCTCCTGGTCAAGATAGTGGCGCAGGATCACGCAGCCAAAGCGCAGGTTGGTGCGAAGGTGGAACAGGTTGTCTTCCGCGCGGCCGATCTGCTGGACCCAGAACGGCATGATCTGCATGTAGCCCTGCGCCCCGGCGCGCGAGACCGCGTACTTGCGGAAGTTGCTCTCGACCTGGATCAGTCCCAGCACGAGCTGCGGGTCGAGGCCGGCGCGCTTCGCCTCGTAGTGCACCGAAATCAGGAATTCCTCGCGCTGCAGCCGGTCCGCGATGCGCGAGGCGAGCCGCTTGGACATTGCGGCGAGCCAGCGCCGCGCCTCCATTTCGGTATCGAAGGCGAGGAACGGCGTGGCTTGATCGGAAATCGATTTGTTGAGCGCGGCCTGGACGCTCGCCGACAGGGGTTCATAGGCCTGCTCTCCGGCAACTGTCGCTCCCGGCGCCGCCAATGCAAGCGCCAACCCGAGCCGGAAAATGACTTGAGCTAGTCCGTGCATACTTTTGATTTTACGGATTTTACCGCGTCTTGCAAGGCGATAGACTGGGCTTGGGGGTCGCGCCGCCCCTGGTACTCCACCTGGCCGTTCTTCAGTCCGCGCTCGCCGACGACGACGCGGTGGGGGATGCCGATCAGCTCCATATCCGCGAACGCAACGCCCGGGCGCTCGCCGCGGTCATCGAGCAGCACGTCGATGCCGGCGGCAGCGAGATCGCGGTAGAGGGCTTCTGCGGTCTCGCGTACCGCAGCGCTCTTGCCCGCTCCGATCGGCACCAGCGCGAGCTCGAACGGCGCCATCGCGCGCGGGAAGATGATGCCACGGTCGTCGTAGTTCTGCTCGATCGCGGCAGCGACGATGCGCGTCACGCCGATTCCGTAGCAGCCCATTTCCATGAACCGGGACTTGCCCGCTTCGTCGAGGAACGAGAGATTCAGTGCCTTCGAGTACTTGTTGCGCAGCTGGAAAACGTGGCCGACCTCGATGCCGCGGAGTATCTCGAGCCGGCCCTTGCCGTCGGGGCTCGTGTCCCCCGCGACGACGTTGCGGACATCGGCCACCACCGGCTCCGGAAAGTCGCGGCCGATATTGACCCCAGTGTAATGCTGGCCGTCCTCGTTGGCGCCGACGACGAAATCGGACATCGCGACGACCGTGCGGTCGGCAATGACCACGCCCTCGAAGCCGACCGGTCCGAGCGAGCCGGGGCCCGCCCCGAACCGGGAACGAATGGTCTCGGCCGGGGCAAATGCGACCGGCTTTTTCACCTGCTCGAGCTTGGCGGCCTTGGTGAGGTTCAGCTCGTGGTCGCCGCGCACCATCAGCAACACGGGACGATCATCGGCGCCATCCAGCACTACCGCCTTCACGGTGCGCTCGGAGGGGATCCTGAGGAACGCGCACAGCTCGACGATTGTTTTCGCGCCGGGGGTGTGCACGCGCGCGAGCGCCGCGGCGGGCTTCCCGCGCGGCGTCGCGGGGGCGACGGCTTCGGCAAGCTCGACGTTGGCGGCGTAGCCGGAGCCCGGGCAGTAGGCGATCGCGTCCTCGCCGGAATCGGCGAGCACGTGGAACTCGTGCGATCCGGTACCGCCGATCGCGCCGGTGTCGGCCGCCACCGCGCGGAACTTCAGGCCGAGACGGGTGAAGATGCGCGAATAACAGTCGATCATCGCGCGGTACGTCTGCTCGAGGCTCTCCTGGTCGGCGTGAAAGGAATAGGCGTCCTTCATCAAGAACTCGCGGGCGCGCATGACGCCGAAGCGGGGCCGGATCTCGTCGCGGAACTTGGTCTGGATCTGGTAGAGGTTGAGGGGCAGCTGGCGGTAGCTCCTCACTTCCTGGCGCACGAGGTCGCTCACCACCTCCTCGTGGGTGGGGCCGAAGCAGAAATCGCGCTGGTGGCGGTCTTTGAAGCGCAGCAGCTCCGGCCCGAACTGCTCCCACCGTCCGGACTCCTGCCACAGCTCGGCAGGGTGCACCGCCGGCATGGCGAGCTCGAGCGCGCCGGTTGCGTTCATCTCCTCGCGCACGATTCTCTCCACCTTGCGCAGCACGCGCAGCCCGAGCGGCATCCAGGTGTAGATCCCCCGCGCGAGCTGCCGGATCAGCCCTGCGCGCAGCATCAGCCGGTGGCTCACCACCTCGGCCTCGGCCGGCGTTTCCTTGAGCGTCGAGAGCAGGAATTGCGAGACGCGCATGTTTGTCGCGGGGTGCGGAAAGCCGCTATTCTACCGAACGCTCCTGCATCCAGTACAACAACGGCATGAACTTCTTCGCACGCTGGCGTCTGCGCAAGCCCGCATCCGGCGCCGATTCGGTGTACGTGACCGAGAAATCCGGGGTGCGCTCGCTGCACATCGGCAGCGACACCATCCAGAGCTCGATGCGTCTCGCGCGCCCGAACGATCTCGAGCTCGCCTACACCCGCAGCATGATGGCGTTCCTGCTGCTCAACGGGCCGCCGCGGCGCGTGCTGATGATCGGCCTGGGCGGCGGTTCCCTCGCCAAGTTCGTCTACCACCGGCTGCCGGAGGCGGTGACCGAGGTGCTCGAGATCAATCCGCAGGTGGTGGCGGTCGCGCGCCGCCTGTTCGAGCTGCCGGCCGCCGAGGCGCGCCTCATCGTGCGCGTCTGCGATGCCGCCGAGTTCGTCGCAGCCGAAGGAACCGGCTACGATGCCATCCTGGTCGATGGCTATGATGGCGAGTCGCAGGTCCTGGAGCTCGCCTCCCCGGCGTTCTACGGCGCCTGCCGGCGGCGGCTCGAGCGCGGCGGCGTGCTGGTGGTGAATCTGTGGGGATCGGACCACCGTTTCGACGATTACCTGGCGCGCATCGAGGCCGCGTTTCCCTCCGGCACGCTGTGCCTGCCGGCGGAGAAGCCGGGCAACGTCATCGTATTCGGGTTACGCGACCCGCCGGGCGCCGTGCCGTGGGAGGAACTGGAGCGCAAGGCCCGTGATCTGGAGGCGCGTTACGCGCTCGAATTCGGCAAATTCGTGCGCGGGCTGCGCAGGATGAACCGGTGCGATGCCGAGCGACTCTATATCCTTGATGGGGGTGGCCATAACCGGTGACGCGGGGCATTGGGGAGGCTTCTGTTTGCATGCGATCTGTGAAAAAATCGTGACGACCAACCGCTTCAGGGGATTTCCATGATCGACCGCGACGGCTATCGCCCGAACGTCGGCATCGTCCTATGTAATTGGAAGAACAAGGTTTTCTGGGGTAAGCGGGTCAGAGAGCACGCGTGGCAGTTCCCGCAGGGGGGCATCCAGCACGGTGAGACGCCGGAGGCGGCGATGTATCGCGAGTTGCTGGAGGAGGTCGGGCTCGCGCGGCAGCACGTGTGGGTGCTCGGGCGCACACGCGACTGGCTGCGCTACGACGTGCCGGATCGCTGGCTGCGCCGCGAGTGGCGCAGCCATTACCGCGGGCAGAAGCAGATCTGGTTCCTGCTGCGGCTCGTCGGCCGTGACTGCGATGTGCGCCTGCGCGCTTCCAGCAAACCCGAGTTCGACGCCTGGCGCTGGAGCGACTACTGGATGCCGATGGACGCGGTGATCGAATTCAAGCGCGAGGTCTATCAGAGGGCGCTGGAGGAACTGGCGCCCTATCTCAAACGGCGCCGCAGGGGCGGGGCACGCGGCAGACGCGGTGAAAGCTCCGAGACGGCCGGCGCGCTGGAGCCGGGATGAACCTATCCGCACCGGCGGTGGGATCGGTTTCCTGCGGTGCCCGAATGCTCATGCCCGGGTGATCCCGCGGCCGGGCATTCCCGCGAGGAGCGGCACGCAGTGACCCTCGCCGATCCAAACTGATTGGCCTTGCTTGATTCATGTCAAGACCAAAGGGCGAAATCAGGCGCAAGTTCTTTCGCTAACACTATCTCGACGGGGCTACAAATTCTCTCTGGCGCTGGACGGGGGAATTTGTTGACAGCGGTTGGGGATGCTGTTTATACTTGGTTAACAGATTAGACTTAGTCTAATATCTGCGCTGGCAACAGTGGTGAGTGGGTGCTTGCCCAGGGTGGGCATTTCTAATTTAAGCAAATGATTTAAAGGAGATAATCATGCAACTCAAGGGTTCCAAGACGCATCAAAATCTGAAGGACGCGTTCGCTGGCGAGTCGCAGGCCAACCGGCGCTATCTATACTTTGCTGCGAAAGCCGATGTCGAAGGCCAGAACGACGTTTCGGCCGTATTTCGTTCCACCGCTGAAGGCGAAACCGGGCACGCCCATGGTCATCTGGAGTACCTGGAAGCCTGTGGCGACCCTGCGACCAACCTGCCGATCGGCAAGACACGCGACAACCTGAAGGCGGCGATTGCGGGCGAGACCCACGAGTACACCGACATGTACCCAGGCATGGCCAAGGCCGCCCGTTCAGAGGGCTTCACCGAGATCGCCGACTGGTTCGAAACGCTGGCGAAGGCGGAGCGTTCGCACGCCAACCGCTTCAAGAAGGCGCTCGACGGGCTAGCCGACTGAAAGACCCGCGGGGGGTGAGGAGTGAGGGGTGAGGCGTGAGCCTTGCCGCCACTCCTTTTTTCGCCTCACACCACACGCCTAACGCCTCACCATGACCACCCGTGAAGGAAGCCTGGAGGCTCCCACCCGGCATCCGCTCGACTGGAAATCCGCGGGTTTCTACAACGAGGCGCAGCTCGACAAGGAGCTCGAACGCATCTTCGAGATCTGCCACGGCTGCCGCCGCTGCGTGAATCTCTGCACCGCGTTCCCGACCCTGTTCGATCTGGTGGACGGCAGCAAGACCCTGGAGGTCGACGGCGTCAGCAAGCAGGACTACGGCAAGGTCGTCGACCAGTGTTATCTGTGCGACATGTGCTACATGACCAAATGCCCGTACGTACCGCCGCACCCGTGGAATGTGGATTTCCCGCACCTCATGTTGCGCGCCAAGGCGGTCAAGTTCCGCAAAGGGGGCGTGAGGTTCCGTGACAAGCTGCTCTCCAGCACCGACGCCATGGGCCGGCTCGCAACCATCCCGGTGGTGGTGCAATTCGTCAATGCGGCCAACCAGTCGGGGGTCGTCCGCGGCGTCATGGAGAAGACGCTGGGCGTTCACAAGAATCGTGTCCTGCCCGAGTATGCCAGCGCAAAGTTCCGCGGCAGCGCCCACGCCAACGCTTCGTTCCCGGCGCGCGACGGGAAGAATACGCCGGGCAAGGTCGCCGTTTTTTCCACCTGCTACGTGAACTACAACGAGCCCGGCATCGGCCACGATCTGCTGAAGGTGCTCGCGCATAACGAGGTTCCCGCGACCCTTGTCGAGAAGGAAGCCTGTTGCGGCATGCCCAAGCTCGAGCTGGGCGATCTCGAAGCGGTGGCGCGCAGCAAGGAGGCCAACATTCCCGTGCTTGCGCGGCTCGCGCGCGAGGGTTACGCGATCCTCACCGCGGTGCCGTCGTGCACGCTGATGTTCAAGCAGGAGCTGCCGCTGATGTTCCCCGACGACCCCGACGTGAAGGCGGTCGCGGAAGCGATGTTCGACCCCTTCGAGTACCTGGTGCTGCGCCACAAGGACGGCCTGCTCAAGACCGATTTCAGGCAGCCGCTGGGCAAGGTCGCCTATCACGTGCCGTGCCACCTGCGCGTGCAGAACATCGGACAGAAGACACGCGAGCTGCTCGAGATGATACCCGGTACCCGCGTCTCCACCGTGGAACGGTGCGCCGGCCATGATGGCACCTGGGGCGTCAAGGCGGAGTACTTCGAGAACTCGATGAAGATCGGCCGACCGGTGTTCCGCCAGATGGCGGAGCCGGGGCCCGATTACGTGAGCTCCGATTGCGCCATCGCCGGCCGCCATATCCTGCAGGGGATGGGCGAAACCAGCGCGCGGAAGCAGCATCCGCTCACGTTGGTTCGCATCGCCTACGGATTGTAGGAAGGAGTGACTCGTTTCCCGTTACTCGTCGCTCGTAGGCGGTCACGCAGCGGCAAGCAAGCAACGATAAACGAGAAACGAGAAACGAGAGACGAGCCCATGCCACAAATCACCCGCGACAGCCTGATGACGCTGGAGGCCTATGCCAAGGCGCGGCCGCAGTTTCGCGCCAGGGTAATCGCCCACAAGAAAAACCGCACCCTGCAGCTGGGCGGGCATGTGACGCTCATCTTCGAGGACGAGCTCACGATCCGCTACCAGATCCAGGAAATGCTGCGCGCCGAGCGGGTGTTCGAGGATGCGGGCGTCCAGGGCGAGCTTGACGCGTACAACCCGCTTATCCCCGACGGCGCCAACTGGAAGGCGACGCTGATGATCGAGTATCCGGACGTCGACGAGCGCCACCAGATGCTCGCCCGGCTGATCGGCATCGAAGACCGGATCTGGGTGCAGGTCGCAGGCCAGGCCCGGGTCTATGCCATTGCCGACGAGGACCTCGAGCGCGACAACGCGGAGAAGACCTCCGCGGTGCATTTTCTGCGCTTCGAGCTCGATCCCGCCATGGCGCAGGCGCTCAAGAGGGGCGCTGCGCTTGCGGTGGGCGTCGATCATCCTGCCTACAGTGCCGCGGTCGGTGCCGTCGATCCGGCGGTGCGCGCTTCCCTCGTCAGCGATCTTGCCGGTTAACCCCCGGACCGGCGCACGCCGCGGGCGTCTTGTTCCACATAGCTTGTGCTATTCTGGCTTGGCGTATGCAGAATTCGCGGATACTCGCAAGACTCGAGCGCCGCATCGAGGAAATCGGGCTGCCGCTCGCCGTGCGACTGTGGAATGGTGCGAGCGCCGGCGCCCCGCGGCCCCAGGTGACGATTACCGTGAGGCATCCGCTGGCACTGGCAACGCTCGGGCATCCCACCGCCGGCGGGCTCGCGGCGCGCTATGTCGAGGAGCAGATCGACCTCGACGGGCCGATCCGGGAGGTGGTTGGCCTGGGCACGGCGCTGGCGGGGGTGACGGACGCCGTAAGCCTTCCGGCGCGGCGGCTGGCGCGCTGGGTGCGGCATACGCGGCTCTTCGACAGCAAGGCGGTCCGCAGCCACTACGACGTCGGCGATGACTTCTTCAGCCTCTGGCTCGACCGGCGGCGCGTCTACTCCTGCGCCTACTTCCGCCGAGCGGATGATACGCTGGATATCGCGCAGGAGCAGAAGCTCGACCATATTTGCCGCAAGTTGCGGCTCGCGGCGGGCGAGCGCTTCCTCGACATCGGCTGCGGCTGGGGCGCGCTGGTGATGTGGGCGGCCGAGCGCTACGGCGTGCAGGCGCTCGGCGTCACGTTGAGCCGCAACCAGCACGACTATGCGCAGACCCGGATCCGGGAGCTGGGGCTGGAAGGGCGCTGCGAGGTGCGGCTGCTCGATTACCGCGATGTGCCGGAGGAGCGATCGTTCGACAAGATCTCGAGCGTCGGCATGTTCGAGCACGTCGGGCGCGACAAGCTGGAGGCGTACTTTGGCAAGATCGCCCGCCTGTTGCGGCCGGGCGGGCTGGTGCTGAACCACGGCATCAATCACGGCGTCCCCAGGCGGCGCGAGCTGGGCAGCGACATGGGCGAATTCATCGACCGCTACGTGTTTCCGGGCGGAGAGCTCACCCATATCTCGGTGGTGATGGAAGCGATGTCAGCGCAAGGCCTCGAATGCTGGGACGTGGAAAGCCTGCGGCCGCATTACGCGAGAACGCTGTGGCACTGGGTGGAACGCCTGGAAGCGAACCGCGCCGCGGCGGTTGCGGCCGCGGGCGAGAGGCACTACCGCATCTGGCGTATCTACATGGCTGGCTCCGCGCATGGCTTCGAGCGCGGCTGGATGTCGATCCACCAGGTGCTGGCGGGCAAACCTCTGGCCGGCGGCGCGCTTGAGCTGCCGGGGACGCGCGACTACATTTATGCAAGGTAGGAACGAGTCGGGGTTTGTCTCGCCAAACTCCTGACGCAGGAAGCAGCCTGTCGAATCGTCAAGTCCGACAGTCTGGAAGCGCGCTGATCGTCGCTGCCGTGCTTGCCGCGTCCGTTGCCCCGGCGCTCGCGGCAGTGGCGCGAATGGGACGCCGATTTCGACGCGGACAGGAAACCCTGGGAGGAGATCGAAGCCAGGATTCCCCCCTATCCCGGGACCGGGGACCTGGTAGCGTTAGAAGTGAGCGGGGCGAGCATGCACCGCTTCCACGTCGATGCCCGGTCACTGTCGGTCGGCGAGGACGGGGTGGTGCGCTACACGCTGGTGATCAAGGTGGCCGGCGGGGCCACCAACGTCACCTTCAAAGGCATCCATTGCGAGTTGCATCAGCAGAATTATTATGCGGTGGGACGCGCGAACGGCAACTGGGTGCGCGCGCGCAATCCGCAATGGCGCCCCATCGAGAGACAGGACGTCAACCGCTACCACGGCGTGCTCCACGCGGAGTTTTTTGCTCCGGCAAACAACCGGTCGGGAGCGTGCGGGAAATATTGCAGTTGCTCAAGTACTGCACGCCCCCGGCGTCGAGTAACTGACGCGGCCCCTTTGCTCTCTACGGGTCCTTGCACTCCCCCCGCATTCCGCCGCGGCCCGAGTTCACTATAGTAAGACCAAATTGTCGCGATGGATGAGCTCGGGTTCGTCCACGTAGCCGAGCCTGGCCTCGATCTCGTTCGTGGGCGCGCGCAGGATCCGGTGCGTCTCCGCCGAGCTATAGTTGACGAGCCCGCGCGCGACCTCGCGCCGTGACTCGTCGAGGCAGCTCACCGCCTCGCCGCGGTCGAATTCCCCGGTGACCTCGAACACGCCGATCGGCAACAGGCTCTTGCCGTGCACGGTGAGCGCCTTCACCGCACCGGCGTCGAGCACCAGGCTTCCCCGCACCTGCAAATGGTCGGCGAGCCACTGCTTGCGTGCTGCGAGCGTCGCGCGCTCCGCCACGAGCTGCGTGCCGATGAGCTCCCCGCGCGCGAGGCGCGGCAGGACATCGTCTTCGCGCCCGGACGCGATCACGGTATGCGCGCCGCTGCGCGCCGCGCGCTTGGCGGCGAGCACCTTGGTGAGCATGCCGCCGAGCGCGATGGAGCTGCCGGTGCCGCCCGCCACCGCTTCCAGGGCGGGGTCGCCCGCGCGCCCCTCCCTGATCAGGTTCGCCGGCCCCCCCCGGCGCGGGTCCCTGTCATAGAGGCCGTCCTGGTCCGTGAGGATCACCAGCGCATCGGCCTCGATCAGGTTGGTCACCAGCGCCGCCAGCGTGTCGTTGTCCCCGAAGCGGATTTCATCGCTGGCGACTGTGTCGTTCTCGTTGATGATGGGGATCACGCCCAGCCCGAGCAGGGTGCGCAGGGTGGAGCGGGCGTTGAGATAGCGCTTGCGGTCGGCGAGGTCCTCGTGCGTGAGCAGGATCTGCGAGGTCAGCAGGTCGTGCTTGCGGAAGCACGATTCGTAGACCTGGATCAGCCCCATCTGGCCGACCGCGGCCGCCGCCTGCAACTCGTGCAGGGCGTGCGGACGCTTGTTCCAGCCGAGGCGCTGCATGCCCGCCGCAATCGCCCCGCTGGAGACCAGCACCGCCTCGCGGCCCATCCGCTTGAGCTCCACGATCTGACCGGCCCAGCGCGTGAGCGCGTCGAGATCGAGCCCGCGGCCCTCGTTGGTGACGAGGCTTGATCCGACCTTGACGACGATGCGTTTGGCTTTCTCGAGGACGGACGACATAGGATTCGGGAATCAGGATTCAGGATTCGGGATCTTGCGATTGCGCCTCGGTTTTGCTGGACTCCCGGATCCCGAATCCTGTTCCAGGTGGCCCATCACCGCGAATACGAGCTCGCGGCAACCCTCGCCGGTGAGCGCGGAAATGATAAAGCATTTGTCTTTCCAGCGATAATTCCTGAGAAAGCGCTTGACGGCGCGCTCGCGCTCCCCGGCCGGAACCAGGTCGATCTTGTTCAAGACCAGCCAGCGAGGCTTGCGATAGAGCGCCTCGTCGTATTTCCTGAGCTCCTGCACGATCGCCCTCGCTTCGCGCGCGGGATCGGTGCCCGCGTCGAGCGGCGCGACGTCCACGAGGTGCAACAGCAACCGCGTGCGCACGAGGTGTCGCAGGAACTGCAGCCCGAGCCCCGCCCCCTCGGACGCGCCTTCGATCAGCCCCGGTATGTCGGCCAGCACGAAGCTGCGGTTGACGTCCACCCGCACCACGCCGAGAGACGGGATGAGCGTGGTGAAAGGATAGTCGGCCACCTTGGGGCGTGCGGCGGAAATGGCGCGGATCAGGGTGGATTTTCCGGCATTGGGCATGCCGAGCAGCCCCACGTCGGCGAGGAGCTTCAACTCGAGCTTCAGGCGCCGGTGCTCGCCTTCGGCGCCGCGCGTGAACTGGCGCGGCGCTCGGTTCACGCTCGACTTGAAGTGCAGGTTGCCGAGCCCGCCTGCGCCGCCGCGGGCAACCAGCACGCGCGTGCCGTCGTGATCGAGGTCGGCGATGGCTTCGCCCGTTTCGAGGTCGCTCACGACGGTGCCCACCGGCACGCGCAGCTCGATGTCGGGTGCCGATTTGCCGTACTGGTCGGAGCCGCGGCCGTTCTCGCCGTCCTGCGCGCGGTGGATGCGCGCGAAGCGGTAGTCGATCAGCGTGTTCAGGTTGCGGTCGGCGACCGCATAGAGGCTGCCGCCGCGCCCGCCGTCGCCGCCGTCGGGGCCGCCGCGCGGAACGTACTTTTCGCGCCTGAAACTGGCCACGCCATCGCCGCCCTTGCCAGCGTGGACTTCGATGATGGCTTCATCAATGAACTTCATAAGTCAGCCGCCAAGACGCCAAGAAAACAAAAAAGCCCTGTCGCGTGACAGGGCTTGCGGTGGGCGTCGGCCAGGTTCAGGCAGGAACGATGCTCACCGTCTTGCGGCTATCCGGCCCCTTCTGCGCGAACAGCACGTGGCCCGTCACCTTGGCGAACAGCGTGTGGTCGCGGCCGATGCCGACGTTGGTGCCGGGATGCACCTGCGTGCCGCGCTGGCGCACGATGATCTCGCCCGCGTTCACCTGCTCGCCGCCATAGCGCTTCACGCCCAGGCGCTTTGATTGCGAGTCGCGGCCGTTGCGCGAGCTGCCGCCTGCCTTCTTATGTGCCATTGCGTGGCTCCTGCTGACTCTTACGTAGGGGTATATGAGGGGAGTATCCCCTCACTCCCAACCCGTTCCTAGACCAAAGCAGTGGTGCACGAGGGGAGTATCCCCTCGTTCCTCACTAAGCCGCGATGCCGAGGATCTCGATCTCGGTGTAGTTCTGGCGGTGTCCCTGGCTCCTGCGGTAATGCTTGCGGCGGTTCAACTTGAAGATGCGCACCTTGTCGCCTCGGCCGTGCTTCAATACCCTGGCCTTGACCTGGGCCCCAGCTATGAGCGGCGCACCCATCTTTAGCGCATCGCCGTCGGCCACGAGCAGCACCTGGTCGAGCACGATTTCCTGCCCGACATCGGCGACGATCTGCTCGATTTTCAGCTTTTCACCGGCGCTGACCCGGTACTGTTTGCCGCCGGTCTTGATTACCGCGTACATGAAACGACCCGTCCGACCTGGGAAAGCCGCACATTCTACAAAAAGCGCGCTCGTTAGTCAAAGAATCCGCTCCGGCGGATCCCCAATATCTCGGTGATGACGGGCCCCTCTGGCAAGCCCGGCGCGGTTTCTTTGCTGGTATCATCCACCGTCTTTTTGAGAGCCCACAATCGGTGACACTGGAGGCGATACGCGGTTTCTTGGAGGCGGACATGCGCGCCGTGGACGGAGTGATCCGTGCCCGCCTTGATTCCGAGGTGCTGCTGATCCGCCAGGTAGCGGAATACATCGTGGGCGGTGGTGGCAAGCGCCTGCGCCCGTTGCTGCTCCTGCTCTCGGCGGGGGCGTTTGGCTACCGGGGGCCCCACCGCCATGAGCTCGCCGCGGTGGTCGAGTTCATCCACACCGCGACGCTGCTGCACGACGACGTCGTGGACGAATCCGACCTGCGGCGTGGTCGGTCCACCGCCAACGCTTTGTTCGGCAATTCCGCGGCGGTGCTGGTCGGCGACTTCGTCTATTCGCGCGCATTCCAGATGATGGTCGCAGTGGACGACATGCGCGTGCTGCAGGTGCTGGCGGATGCGACCAACGTGATCGCCGAGGGGGAAGTCATGCAGCTTATGAGCTGCCACAATCCCGACATCGAGGAGAGCGATTACCTCGAGGTGATTCGCTGCAAGACGGCGAAGCTGTTCGAAGCCGCCACGCGGCTGGGCGCGATCCTGGGCGGCGCTCCGCGCGATCAGGAGAACGCGGTCGCCGACTACGGCATGCGCCTCGGCACGGCGTTCCAGCTGATCGACGACGTGCTCGACTACTCCGGCGAGCAGGTGGTGATCGGCAAGAACCTGGGCGATGACCTGGCGGAGGGCAAGCCCACCCTGCCGCTTATCTACGCCATGCGGCATGGAACGGAAGACCAGGCACAGCTGGTGCGGCGCGCCATCGAGCATGGCGGGCGGGATGAGCTGACCGCGGTGATCGAGGCGATCCGCTCGACCGGTGCGCTCGAATACGCGCGCGAACAGGCGCGCCAGGAGTCGCGCGCCGCGGGTGAGGCGCTTGCGCAACTGCCGCATTCAAGGCAGCGCGAATATTTGCTACAATTGGCAGACTTCGCGGTGACGCGGAGTTATTAGCTGGCAGCTTTCAGCGGTCAGCTTTCAGTAACAGCCCATGCGCGGTCAAGCCGCGTGTTTTTTTCTGTAGGCTGACAACTGATGGCTGACCGCTGATCGCTTTCAGTCGGGGTGTAGCGCAGCCTGGTAGCGCACTGCGTTCGGGACGCAGGTGTCGGAGGTTCAAATCCTCTCACCCCGACCATTTCTTCCGGATCCCGGCAGTGTGCCGGGCTTCCGCCCCGGCAAACTGTAAAATGGAAGCGATGGCCCCTTACAGCCTGTCGGCTCCGGCGCGGCAACGAGCCGGAACGGCACTAGCCACCCGCGGAGTTTGATATTGGCGAAGATTATCCTGCTCGTTCTCGGGCTGCTGCTCGTCTACTGGATTCTGAAAAGCTACCGCCGCCGCGTCGATCGCGGCGCGCCGAAGACTCCCCCCGCGGGCAATGAAAACATGGTGCAATGCGCGCGCTGCGGCGTGCACCTGCCGCGCAGCGAGAGCGTCACCACCCAGGGCCGGTTCTACTGCTCGCAGGACCACCAGCGGGCGGATCAAGCGGAGCGCAGTTCGTGACGAGCCAGGCCGGGGACCGGCCGCCAGGACTCTGGGAAGCGCAGACTGCGCGGTCCCCCGGCGAGCATCCCGAGCCGTTCTGGCGCTCGCTATTCTATTTCAACGTCTACCGCCTGTTGATCGCGCTGCTGCTGCTGCTGAGCGTCGTGATCTGGGGCTCCAACCTCTGGTTTGGATCGCGCGACCTGGGGCTCTTTGTCGTTGCCGACCTTGCCTACGTGGTATTCAGCATTGCATGCTTCGTGCTGATCAGCGCGCGCCGGCATTTCGACCTGCAGCTGACATTGCAGGTGGCCGCCGACGTCATCTTCATCGTGCTCCTGATCTACGCCAGCAGCGGTATCTCGAGCGGCCTCGGGTTGCTGCTGCTCACCACGCTTGCCGGCGCGGGCCTGATCAGCCGCGGGCGGCTCACGCTTTTCTTCGCCGCGCTCGCCAGCATTGGCGTGTTGCTCGAGCATACCTTCGAAACGCTCAAGCTCGAAGCCCCCGACTCCCAGTACGTGCAGGCTGGGCTGCTGTCCAGCGCATATTTCGCGATCGCGTGGCTCGCGCACACGCTCGCCAAGTACACGGTGGCGAGCGAGCGCCTCGCGGCGAAGCGGGAGATCGACCTCGCCAACCTGGAACAGGTGAACCAGCTCGTGATCCGCGACATGCAGGACGGGGTGCTGGTGGTGGACGGGCGTGGCGTAATCCGCCAGTTCAACGCGCGCGCCGAGCGCCTCCTCGGGCCGCTGCCGGCCGGCGGCGAGGTGGCGCTGGCGCAGTACGCGCCGATCCTCGCCGCACAGTACGAGCAGTGGCGCAGCCGCGCGGGGGTGGACGCCGGCACCGGCATGCCCTACAGCAGCAGTGAGAGCGCGCGCTTCGTGCCGATCGGCGGGAACCGCGAGCTGGGCGCCGTGATCTTCATCGAGGACCAGACGCGCGTTCAGGCGCAGGCGCGCCAGTTGAAGCTCGCCGCGCTGGGGCGGCTTACGGCCAACATCGCCCACGAGATCAGGAACCCGCTCGGCGCGATCAGCCACGCCGCGCAGTTGCTGCGGGAGGAGCCGGGGATGGGCGATACCTCAGCGCGGCTCATCACCATCATCAACGAAAACAGCGGGCGCCTCGATCGCATGGTGAACGATGTGCTGCGGCTGAACCGCGGTGAGCGCGCGCATCGTGAGCGCTTCAGGCTGGCGGATTTTCTGTCCGGCTTCATCGAGCAGTTTTCCCAGATCGAGAAGATCGATCCCGGCGTGTTTCGCGTCGAGCCGGCCGCGGACCCGGAGGTGCTGTTCGACCGCAGCCATCTCAACCAGGTGATGTGGAACCTGTGCCGCAATGCGTTGCGCCATTGCCGCCGCGGCCCCGCGAGCATCGTGATCCGCGTTTCGCTCGAGCGTGGGGGCAGTGTTGTAAAATTGGACGTGGTGGATGATGGGCCGGGCGTGATTCTCGAGGCGCGGGCGCAGTTGTTCGAGCCGTTCTTCACTACCTCCGCGGGGGGCACCGGGCTCGGTCTCTACATCGCGCGCGAGGTGTGCGAGGCGAATGGCGCGACGCTCGATTACGTGGAGACGCCGCGGGGGGCGCAGTTCAGCGTCCTGTGCTGGGCCGGCTAACTCCGGCCAGTGACTAACCTACTAAGTGACTAAGTGACTGAGTCGTAGCGGATTGGGTCAGTTGGGGTTACTCAATCACCGAGTCACCTAGTCACTTGATTACTGGGCAGAAATGAGCGCGAAGTCTCAGGTCCTGGTTGTCGACGACGAAGCCGATATTCGCGAGCTGCTCGGCATGACGCTCGCGCGCATGGGTCTGGAGGCGCATTGCGCGGCCAGCACCTCCGAGGCCTACGCCCTGCTCGCCAAGAACAGCTACGACCTGTGCTTGACCGACATGCGGCTGCCCGACGGCGACGGGCTTGCGGTCGTGGAATATGTCGCCAAACGCCATCCGAACCTGCCCGTTGCAGTTATCACTGCGCATGGCAGTGCTGAAAATGCAGTGGCGGCTCTTAAAGCCGGGGCCTTCGACTATGTCTCGAAACCTTTACAGCTGCATCAATTACGCACCCTGGTTCAACAAGCTTTAAGACTCAGTATCGTAGAAAAGCCAAAGAAAGCATCGAAATCTCAAACACACGCTCCGCGAGAACTGCTCGGGGTAAGTCCTTCGATCCAGCACGTCAAAGAGATGATCGAAAAAGTAGCGAGGAGCCAAGCACCTGTATACATTTCTGGTGAATCGGGAAGCGGGAAGGAACTCGCTGCGAGACTCATACACCAGCAAGGCGTCAGAAGCGACGGCCCTTTCTTTCCGGTTAACTGTGGTGCGATCCCCGAGAACTTGATGGAAAGCGAGTTTTTCGGATATAAAAAAGGGGCTTTCACGGGCGCGTCCCAGGACAAGCAAGGATTTTTCCAGGCAGCGCATGGTGGTACGCTGTTCCTCGATGAG
>Ga0137455_1000093_pt1 | contig 19755 bp, 16 predicted proteins | sample EasRivERMGT600_2_FD_102334 | JGI IMG/M metagenome (GOLD analysis project Ga0137455, IMG submission 102334) | Soil microbial communities from meander-bound floodplain in the East River, Colorado, USA - East River MetaG ERMGT600_2 | ecosystem: Environmental > Terrestrial > Soil > Floodplain ... | reverse complement strand
GAATGGCGCGCTCGACGGCGTGCGACGGCACCTCCCCCGTGAGCGCGAAGTGAAGCGTGAAACTGACGAAGTGGCGCGGCGGATCGTCGCGCCGATGGCCGATGATCTTTGCTTCCATCCCCTTCAACGGGTGACGGCCCTTGATGACGATGTCGGCGACGTCGATCGCCATGCATCCGGCGAGCGCCATGGCCACAGCTTCCGGCGGCGAGGGGCCGGCAATGCTGTCGCTATCGAGAATGATGCTGGCGCGCGGCGTGGCGGCGTGAAAACGGAGATCGCCCTGCCACGTCAGCGTGACGGTGAGTGGCGGCGTGGGCACCGCCAAAGATTAACAGCAGATCACGCCGCGCGACCGGGTGCCGCCGAGCGCGCAGGCGCGGTGCGGTTGCTGCCCGTCAGCATCGAGAACAGCAGCCAGGTGAGGGGCATCGCCACCAGCATGTAGGTGAGGTACTGGCCGTAGACGCCGTCCGGCCCGTACGGCTCGGTCGCCCAGTGCAACGCCTCGCTGTTCGGGAACAGGTTCGCTTCGGTGAGCTCGTGGAAGCCGTAGATGAGGAGCTGGCCGACGAACACCAGCAGGAAGATCGCGGTGACCTGGAAGAAGAGCGCGAGGTTGACGCGGTGTCCGTAGCGCGACCACAACATCGCAATCGCGGCGGCAGCGAGGGTTCCTGCGATCGCGCCGCCGACAATCGTCATCGCCTGCACCTGAGTGAGGAGCGTGCCCATCAGCAGCGCCGTCTCCATGCCTTCGCGCGAGATCATCAACAGCGTGAAGAGGAACACGCCCAGCCACGCGGCGCTGCCGGTCTTCTCGGCCGAAGTGCGCAGATGGCCCTCGATCTCGCTCTTGATCTTTTTCGCGGTGCGCCACATGTGCACCGTAAGCGTCGCGACCGACACGGCCGCGGCAATGGCCAGCACGCCCTCCCAGAGGGCCTGGTTCGATGCTTGCTGGAAAAGGTACGCCGCGCCGATGCTGAGCAGCACCGAAAGGCCGATGCCCCAATGCACCGCGGAGATCAATTCGCGGCGGCCGCTCTTGCGGAGATAGGCCAGGCTGATGCCAATAATCAGGAACGCCTCGAGGCCTTCCCGCAGGGTAATCACGAATGCTTGCAACATACGAGTGATGCCGGGACCTGCAAATTGAGAATCAATCTCAGTTTGGAAGTTCAGCATATGCGACCAATCTGGTCGGGCGCAAGTAATTGATCTGTCATTGCAACTTCTTGCCTCTTTCAACCGTCAATGCTAAATAGTTAGCACTTGCAGGATTTTTAGCATGAGCACAGCCAGCGACCCCCTTTCGCGGAGAGAACGCCAGATTCTCGACATCCTGTACGCCCGAAGCTCGGCGACCGCTGCCGAGGTTCGCGAGTCGATACCGGATCCGCCGAGCTATTCCGCGGTGCGGGCCCTGCTGCGGATTCTCGAGGAAAAGGGCCACGCGAAGCACGAAACGCAGGGCACGCGTTACGTCTACCTGCCATCGGTGCCGCGCGAGAACGCCCGCCACTCCGCACTGGCGCGCATCGTCCAGACATTTTTCGACGGCTCCGCGGCGCAGGCGGCCGCCGCGCTCGTGGATTCCGGATCGTTGTCCGACGAAGAGCTGACGCGTTTGTCGGCGCTGATCGATCGCGCACGGAAAGAAGGACGGTAATGGATCTCGAACTCGTCGCTCGCACATCGGCGGTCCTCGTCGCAGCCGCAGCGCTCGTCGCGGCGCTTCGCAAGGCTGCGCCCTCGACGAGGCATTTCGTCTGGCACTTTTCGATCATCGTCGTCTTGCTGGCGCCTTTTCTCGCGCCGCTCGCACCGTCCATCACGGTTCCAGTGATCGAGGTGCCTATGGTGCCTCGGGTGCCCGAGGTGCCTCAGGTGCAAGAGCAACTGTCGAAGGTGCCAACCGCAACGACAGCGAGAGAACTCACCATAGGCACCGTAGGCACCTTAGGCACCTTGAGCTGGTTCCTGTTCTGCTGGGTTCTTAGCGGCTTGTCTGTGTGGAGAGGATCGACTGCGGCCCCGGAGCTCTGGCTGACCGAGGCCCGCTCGCTCGGGCAGCGGATAGGATTGAAGTCGCCGATCGCGGTGAGGCAACTGAGACGCGAAGCGAGCCCGCATGTCGCCGGCTTCTTTACGTCGGTGGTGATGATGCCGCCGTCGGCCCTGTCCTGGACCGCTGAAGCACGCCAGGCGGCGCTCGTGCACGAGCTGACGCACATCAAGCGCGGCGATCGACGCACGCAGGCAATCGCGCAGCTGGCCTGCGCGACCTACTGGTTCAACCCGCTCGTCTGGCACGCGTCCGCCGGACTGTCACGCGAGCGTGAGCGCGCGTGTGACGATGAAGTGTTGCGGTTCGGCGCGAAGCCGTCGGCGTATGCGACGCTGCTCCTCGATCTCGCGCGCAAGCCGGGATCGGCGTGGACGCCCGCCACCGCGCTCAGCATGGCGAGACCGTCGGCGATCGAAGGCCGGCTGCTGTCGATTCTCGCCGACGCCGTCCGCACGCCCCGCCGATCGACGCGGTGGCTCGCCGCCGCCGGCATCATCACGATCACGACCGCGATTCTCGGCGCGCAGGCGGCCGCGCCACAGCCGTTACCCGCGGCATCACCAGCCGCGCCGCGGGCGATCGTCAAGCCGCAGATCGTCATGGCGATCGACGAGCAAACCGCGCTTCCGTCGTTGACCGGAGCGCTGGTCGCAGCGCTGTCCGATGCCGACAGCCAAGTGCGCGAGCAGGCGGCGATCGGACTGGCCGTGACGCCGGGCGCCGACGTGATCGATCCGCTGCTGAGCGCGCTGAAGGATCCCAATTCTCAAGTGCGCGAGAAAGCGGCGATCGGCCTGGCCTTCCGGCGGGATCCGAAGATCATCGATCCGCTGCTGACCGCCATGGAAGACAGCGATTCGCAGGTGCGCGAGAAGGCGGCGATCGCGCTCGGCGCGAGCGGCGATCCGCGCGCGGCCGGCGCGTTGACGAAGGCGATGAAGGACCCGGATTCGCAGGTACGCGAGAAGGCCGTCGCCGGGCTCGTGCTGCTGGGGCTGCGCAAGTGATTCTGACGGCACTGCTCGCCGCGCAGGTCACTCTGGCGTTATCGCCCTGCAAGCTGCAGGGCGTGTCCGGCGAGGCCAAGTGCGGGAGCGAGTCGGTGCGCGAAGATCGCGAACAGCGCGGTAGCCGGGTGCGCTCGCTCGGTCTTTCGGTGATCGTGCTGTCGGCGCTCGAGCCCGACAAGCTTCCGGATCCATTTTTCATGCTCGCGGGCGGGCCTGGCGACGCGCCGTCGTTCAATGCGTCCTTCTTCAGCCGCGTCTTTGGCGAGATCCGGCGCAAGCGCGACATCGTCCTCGTCGATCTGCGCGGCACGGGCAAGTCGTCGCCATTGCTGTGCCCGGAGCTTGCGCAACCGGGATCCGACGGCGTCTTCGACGCAAACCTGTTGAGCGTCGCCGCGGTCCGGGCCTGCCGCGCTCGTCTCGAGAAGACGACCGACTTGCGCCAATACACCACCGAGATTGCAGTCGATGATCTCGAAGAGGTGAGGCAGGCGCTCGGTTACGGACCGATCAATCTTTACGGCACTTCCTATGGCACCGTGGTCGCGCAGGTGTACATGCGACGCTACCCTTCAAGCCTGCGCGCCGTGTCGATGAAGGGAATCGTGCCTCCCTCGATGGCAGCGCCTGAATCGCATGCCCCGGCCGGTGAGAGCGCCTGGCGTTCCCTCGTCGATCGCTGCCGCAAGGATGCGGTGTGTAAGGAAGCCTACCCACTCGTCGATGTGGAGTTCCGTGAGTTGTTGAAGCGGCTGGAAAAGAATCCGGTCATGACGCTGCCGGCCAGCGAGCAACGGCCGGCAGCGAAGATCGTCGTGTCGCGCGGATTGTTCGCCGAAGCGTTTCGCAACGTCCTCTACACGCCTGAAGGCTTGGCTCAGGCACCCAAGCTGATTCATCAACTCGTAAACGGCGACGACCGCGGCATAACTGAAACAGCGCTATCGGGCCGCACGATCCTCGGCGGCGAACGCCTCGCCGCTGGTTTCTTTCTGTCCGTCACGTGCACGGAATCCGAGCCGTACGTGTCGAAGGATGCCGACGCTAAGGCGGCCGCCACGTTCGGCGGCACCTATCGCCTCGACCAGCGGCGCGCCGCGTGCAAGGAGTGGACGCGCGGGAGCGTGTCGTCCGCGCACCGCCAGCCGACGGAGTCGGCGATTCCGACGCTGCTGTTGTCAGGTGAATTCGATCCCGTTACGCCGCCGTCGGGCGCGGATGAGGTTGTTCGCAACCTCTCGAAGGGCCGTCACATCGTCATCCGCAACAACGGGCATCCGATCGGCAACGCCGAAAAGTGCATCGCCGCGATGATCGGCCAGTTTCTCGATCGCGGCTCCGCTGACTCGATCGATCCGCGCTGCGCCGCCGATAATCCTGCACCGCCGTTCGTGGTTTCCGGAAAGAACAAATGACCAACGTGTTATCGGATTTGAAGCACGGTTTTCGCGTGCTGCTCAGGACACCTCTCTTCACGATCTGCACGATCGCGGCGCTCGCGATCGGCATTGGCGCGACGACGGCGCTGTTCAGCGTCGTGCATGCGCTGTTGATCAGGCCGCTGCCGTACAAGGCTGCGGATTCGCTGGTCGTGATGTGGGAGCACAACCTGCCGCGCAACCGTCCGCGCAATGTGATCAGCCCGGCGAATTTCCTGCAGTGGCGCGAGCGCAGCCGATCGTTCGAGAGCATGGCGGCATTCTCGCAGAATCGCGTGACCCTGACGGGCAGCGGCGAACCGTCGGAGCTGGCGACGATCGTCGTCACCGCCAACATATTCGAGGTGCTTGGCGTTGGACCGATGCTCGGCCGCGGGTTCGTCGCCGGTGAAGACGCTGCCGGCGCACCGCGGACGCTGATTCTCTCGAATGCCGCATGGCAGCGGCAGTTCGGCGGCGACCACACCGTCATTGGCCGGCAGCTCACGATCAACGGCGAGGCGATGACGGTTGTCGGCGTCATGCCGCGCAGCTTCGAGATCTTTGGGCTGCCTGCGGATCTCTACATGCCCTTTCGCGATCTACCGGCATCCAGCAAGCCCCAGGGGCGAAGCCTGATCGGCCTCGGCCGGCTGAATCCGGGCGTCACACGTGATCAGGCACAGTCCGAGATGGAAGGCGTGATGGCGGCGCTGACACGCGAATGGCCCGACTTCGATACCGGCTGGACGATCAATCTCGTGCCGTTGCGCGAGCAGCTGGTAGGCGACGTGCGACTCGCGGTGCTGGTGTTGTTTGGCGCCGTCGGCGCCGTGCTGCTGATCGCCTGTGGCAACATCGGCAGCCTGATGCTGACGCGAGCGGCGGCGCGGCGGCGAGAGCTCGCCATTCGATCGGCAATCGGCGCCGGCACAGGACGACTGCTGACGCAGCTGATCTCCGAGTCGCTGATGCTCTCGGTCGCGGGCGGCGTGCTCGGCCTCGTGCTCGCATCGTGGATCCTCAGTGGCCTCGCGACCTGGGTCGGGTCGCGACTGCCGATTCCGCTCCTCTCGCAAGTCACGCTCGATCCAAGCGTGATGGCCTTCGCCGCGATCGTCACGATGTTGACGACAGTGATCTGCGGGCTGGCGCCGGCGATTGGCGCCACGGGCGGATCGTTGATCTCGGCGCTGCGCGACGGCGCACCGAGCGTGTCGGGATCGCGGCGCGGCCGAATCGTGCGGCAGTCGTTCGTGATGGCCGAGATCGCGCTCGCGCTCACCGTCCTCTGCGGAGCCGGCCTGCTCGGCCGAAGCCTGATGGAATTGCAGAGCGTGAAGCCCGGCTTCACCGCGGAGTCGGCGTTGTCGTTGCGCGTGACGCTGCCGCAGCGCTCCTATCGCGATTCGAACGCGCAGCACATTTTCTATACGCGCGTCATCGACGGACTCGCCGCCCTGCCGGGCGTCACCTTCGTCGGAGGCACGTCATTCCTGCCGCTTGCCGGAGTGGGCCCGGGCACATCGTTCTGGCGCGCCGATATGCCGCAACCGAAGCCGGAAGAACGGCTGGTCGTCGACGCGCGGCCGGTGACGCCGGGTTACTTCACGGCGATGGACATTCCGATGCTTGCAGGACGCGACGTGACCGCCGCCGACACGCTGGACAAGGAGCCGGTGGCCGTGATCAATGAAACGTTTGCGCGGCTGGTGTATCCGGGCGACAACCCGATCGGCCGGAAGTTCATCCTGAATCTCGGCAACGACAAGCCGCACGAGATCATCGGCGTCGTCGGCGACGTGAAGCTCGTGACGCTCGAAGGCGAGATTCGACCGACCGCGTATCTGTCGTCGCGCCAGTACGCGTTCGGGCTGATGAACTTCGTGGTGCGCACGACCGGCGATCCCGCCCTTCTCGCTCCGTCGGCGGTACGCATCGTGCGTGACATCGATCCGTTGCTGCCGGTCTCCGCGGTGCGTCCGCTCGAAGAGGTGTTCGCAGAATCGATCGCGCGGCCGCGGTTGACCGCCGTGGCGATGAGCATCTTCGCTGGTGCGGCGCTGCTGCTCGCCGCACTCGGCGTTTACGGCATCGTCGCGTATTCGGTGTCGCAACGCGCGCGCGAGTTCGGCATTCGCGTCGCTCTCGGCGCGAGGCCGGGCCAGATCATCGGCATGGTCGTCGGCCAGAATCTGCGGATTGTCACGTTTGGTCTGATCGCCGGCCTGGTCGCGGCGATTCCGGCGACGCGCCTGCTGCGCGGATTGCTGTTCCAGGTCGGCCCGAACGATCCGATGACGTTCGTGGCGATCGGCGTGATGCTCGCGGCTGTCGCGATCGTCGCATCGTATCTGCCGGCGCGACGCGGCACGCAGGTCGATCCGGTGGTGACGTTGAAGGCTGAATAGTCAGGCAACCACAAGAAGGGGTTGCCCCCACTGTTGTGGAGGCAGCCGCTTCTTGCGGGTGCCTACTCCGCGTAGACCACAGTGCGGATGCTGCGGTGGCCACGCTTTACTTCGGCGGGCAACAGTTTGCTCAGGTAGATCTTCGACTCGCTGGTGTCGCTCGCGTGCGGCTCGTGCTTGACGACGTTGAATTGCAGCGAAGCGAGGACGGCGCGCATATCGTAGTAGCGGTTCTTCGCCTTGACGACGACTTCCTCGAAGCCGGCGCCCATCGCCCACACTTCTGATTCTTCGGTAAGCGCGCGGAAGTGACCCTGGCCGCGCCAGTCGCGGCGCGTGCCGCCAATCCACGAGTAGAGAATGCGGCGGCCGTCGAAATTCACGGAGCCGTGAAGCCGCGTCACCAGGTCGCGCAGTTTCGGAATCGATTCGTTGGCGCGGATCTCGTGGACGATCTTGTAGGACACCGGCACCAGCGCGCCGGTGGGATCGTCGGGCAAGGGCGCCTCGGCCATCAGGATCAAGGACTCGCGATCGCCGAGCCGCGTGATGATCTCGTTGGCGGTCTTGCGGCGCGGGAACTCCCCGAAAAACTCCTCGATGTATTGGATTTCCCACGCGCCCGGCTCGAGCGCGTATTGCTTGATGAGGTACTCCACCAGTCCGACGATTATACGAGAAGGGAAAGCCGGGACGTCAGCCATCGCTGCTCGGGCGCGGAGCGCGCAAGACCGAGCGCGGCGCGATAGCACTCGATGGCGCGATCGGTGTCGCCGGCTTCCCGCCACAGCTCGGCCTGGATGGCGGGCAGCAGCGGATAGCGATCCAGCGCGGACAGGTTCTCGATGACGTCGAGCGCGGCGAGGCCGGAAAGGGCGCCTTCGAGGCGCGAGAGGGCGACGGCGCGATTCATCGCCACGACCGGCGAGCCGGTCAGCGCGAGCAGGTCGTCATAGAGCGCGACGATCTGGGACCAGTCGGTGGATTCCCAAGACGCCGCCGCGGCATGGCACGCGGCGATGCCGGCTTCGAGGTGGAAGGCGGTGATGCGATCGCCGGACGATGCGCGATCGAGCGCGCGCATGCCTTCGACGATCATGCCCTGGTCCCATTTGCGACGGTCCTGATCGCGGAGCAGGAACAGGGTGCCGTCGGTGTCGATGCGGGCCGGGAACCGCGCCGCATGCAGCAGGATGAGCGCGACGAGCGCCCAGGCGCGCGGCGCCGCAATCGCCGGATGCATCGCGATCATGCGCGCGAGCCTGATCGCCTCGGCGGCGACTTCGTCCCTGATCATTTGATCGCCTGACGTCGCGGCGTAGCCTTCGTTGAAGATCAGATACAGCACGTCGAGCACGGAATCGAGCCGCTCGGGCAGATCCGCCGGGTCGGGCATGCCGAACGAGACCTGTTCGTCGCGCAGCGATCGCTTCGCGCGCACGAGCCGCTGCGCGATCGCCGACTCCTGGGCGAGAAACGCGCGCGCGATCTCGCCGACGCTGAAACCGCCGACGAGCTTGAGCGCCAGCGCGACGCGCGCGTCGGGCGGCAGGGATGGATGGCAGGTCAGGAACAGCAGGCCGAGTTGATCGTCTTCGACGGGCGGCAACTCACCGCGGAGCAGCGGCGCGGCGATTGGTGCTTCGGCGGTCGCCGACTCGCGTGCGATCGCGGGCTCCTTGTCGGCCGCCATCCGCTCGTGGCGCAATCGATCAAGCGCGCGATTGCGCGCGACTTGAAATAGCCACGCTTCGGGGTTGTCGGGGACACCGCGAAACGGCCACTGCTGCATCGCGGTCGTCAACGCATCCTGGACAGCATCTTCTGCCACCGTGAGGTGGCGAGATCCGAGAAGTCGCGTCAACGTAGCGATCATCTGTCCCGCCTGCTTGCGGAACAGATGATCAACAAGTGCGATCGTGTCTGTGGACGACAAAGCAAGAATTCCAGCAAAACGCGATATTAAGGTGCCAGTCCCCGTTACGTCGGTTGGACTTCGCGGATTTCGATCGATCCGAAGTCGAGATGCGGGCAATCCCTGGTCAGCTCGACGACCTCGTCGTAGCTGCCGGCCTCGATGACAAACAGCCCACCCATCACTTCGCGCGCTTCGGCGTAGGGGCCGTCGGTGATCTTCAACCCGCCGCCGTTACCGTTGAGGACGCGGCCCTGCTTGTCGTGGAGCTTGTGGCCCATGATCGAGCTGCCGTTCTGCTGCACCTTGGCACGCCAGGCGACGTAGCGCTGGACGATCGCCTGCATCTCGGCAGGGCTCATGTTGGGGTCGAACCGTCCGGCGTCGCGCAACAACAATACGAACTTAGGCATCGGAATCTCCTTCTGCCTGTATGACGAACGACCCGGCAAGGTATCGACATTCGTCGCGACATTTTAATCATTTCCGCCGTCCCAACCTTTTCGCGGGCCGTCTCGTCTGATACTTCGAATGTCTAGGTATCCCGCGGATTTCCTGCACGGCACGCTCGACACGCTGATTCTCAAGACGCTGACCGGCGGGCCGAGGCACGGGTATGCGATCGGCCGGTGGATTGAAGAGGCGACCAATTGCGGGCTCGAGCTCGAAGAAGGGTCGCTCTACCCGGCGCTCTACCGGATGGAAAAGCGCGGCTGGCTCGACGCCGAATGGGGGACGTCCGAGCTCGGCCGTCGCGCCAAGTTCTATCGCCTCACCCGGGCGGGACGACAGCAACTGGCCAGCCATACCGCCGCCTGGGCGGCGTTCTCGGCCGCCGTGAATCGCGCACTCATCAAGGCGGTGTAATCATGACCATCCGCAAACGTTTGCGATCGTTGCTCTGGCGTGTACCTATCGAGCAGGAAGTCCACGAAGAGCTCGCACACCACGTCGAGCTCCGCACCCGGGAGTTGATCGATCGCGGTATCGATCCGGAAGAAGCGCGCGTGCTCGCGCGGATGCGGCTGGAGAACGGCCGCGTCGAGGCCGTGCTCACGCAGATCGGGCGGCAACGCAACAATTCGTGGGCGCGGCGCGACTGGATCGACGAGCTGCGCCAGGACCTGCGGTTTGCGTGGCGGCAGTGCCGCACCAAGCCCGGCTTCGCGATCGCGGCGGTGCTGACGCTCGGCCTCGGCATCGGCGCCACGACGGCCATCTTCAGCGTCGTGCACGCGGTCGTGCTGAAGCCTTATGCGTATGTCGATCCGGATCGCGTGTTGCTGGCGTTCTCGAAGTGGCGGGGCAATCGCGGGTCGTGGTCGGTCGGCAACTTCGACTACTTCCGCCAGCGGGTGACATCCGCTGAGGATTTTGCCGCCGATGTCGGCACCAGCATGAACCTCGCCGACAACGGAGAGCCGGAACGGATCTTCGGCGGGCGCGTCACCTGGAATTACCACCGCCTGTTCGGCATTCCGCCTGCCTACGGCCGGACGTTTCGCCAGGAAGAAGATCAACCGGGTCGCAATAAGGTGGTGATCCTGAGCGATCGGTTGTGGCGACGCCGTTTCGGCGCAGACCCCGCCATGGTCGGCCGATCGATTCGCATCAACAACGAACCGCACGACGTCGTCGGCATCATGCCCGCCGAGATGGATCAGATCGGCGACGCGGCGGAAGCCTGGGTGCCGGTCGCGTTTACGCCGGAACAGCTCGCGATGTACGACGAGTTCTATTTGACCGCGTACGTCCGGCAACGCAAGGACGTCACGCAGCAGCAGGTCCGCGACGAGTTCATCCGCGTCGCGCAGAACCTGGCGACGGATCATCCCGACCTCAATCGTGAGCGATCGGCCGACGTCGAGCTGATGAGCGCGTTCTTCATCGGCGACTACCGGACGCGTCTGCTCGTGCTCCTGGCCGCGGTCGGCCTGGTGTTGCTGATCGCCTGCGGGAACGTCGCCAACCTGCTGCTCGCGAGGCTGGCGGTCCGGTCGCGCGAGCTGGCCATTCGCGCCGCGATCGGCGCGGGACGCGGACGGATTGTCAGGCAAGTGCTGACCGAGAGCCTGGTGCTCGCCGCGCTCGGCGGCATCGCCGGCCTTGCGGTCGCGTGGTGGTCCCTGCCGGCGTTAATTCGACTCGCGCCCGAAGGCGTGCCGCGCCTCGACACCGCGGCCTTGAACGGCACGGTGATGACGGCGGCGTTGACACTGGTGATTGGCAGCGCGCTGTTCGTCGGCCTGCTGCCGGCCTGGCAAGCCACTCGTCGCACGACGCTCACCGAAGATCTCGGCGACGGCAAGGGCGCGCTCAGCGGGTCGCTCAAACCCTGGATGCGGCAACTGTTGATCGGCGCGCAAGCGGCGCTGGTGATGATCGTGCTGGCCGGCGCGGCGCTGCTCGTCCGAAGTGCGATCAACCTGCAGCAGGAGCCGATCGGCTTCGACACCCGCGGTGTGCTGACCGCGCGCATCGCGCTGCCGGCAGCTCAGTACGGAGAACCGGCGCGGGCGCGCGAAGCGTACCGGCAGGTGCTCGATCGCGTGCAGGCTTCACCGGGGGTGAAGTTCGCGGCGCTCGATTCCCAGGCGCCGCTCGTCGGGGGCGGCGGATCGAATGGGCTATTTGCCGAAGGCAAACCGGATCTGATCCAGAGCCGGTCGCACTTCGTCACGCCCGGATACTTCTCGGTGATCAACAACCCGCTGAAGGCCGGACGCACGTTCGTCGAGACCGACATCCGCGAAGCCGAGTTCGTGATGATCATCAACGAGACCCTGGGCCGCGCCGCGTTCGGCGACGAGAATCCGATTGGCAAGCGCATCTCGTGTTGCGAGGGCGGACCGGGCAAGCCGCACTGGAAGACCGTGGTCGGCGTCGTCGCCGACATCAAGACACGCGGCCCGGCCGAGCCGGCGCAGCCGGAGTTCTATCTGCCGCTGATGCAGATTCCGGACGTGGCCTGGACCTGGACCGGGCGATCGCTGAACATCGTCACGCGGGGTGATGATGTGGCGTCGATGACCACCGCGATTCGATCGTCGGTGAAGGAACTGGACAGCACGCTTCCGGTGTTTCGTATCTGGACGATGGAGGAAGGGCTGCGGCGCATCATGGCGCAGGCGCGCTTCAACACGCTGCTCATGTCGACGCTCGGCGCGACCGGATTGATCCTCGCGGCGCTCGGCATCTACAGCGTGATCGCGTGGCTGGTCGCGCAGCGCACGCGCGAGATCGGCGTCCGCATGGCGCTCGGCGCGTCGAAGGCCGACGTGATCAGGATGATGAGCCTGCACGGCCTGCAACCGGTGATCGCCGGGCTCGCCGTCGGCTTCGCCGGCGCGATCGCGGCGACGCGATTGCTGCAGAATCAGCTGTTCGAGATCGGCCCGCGCGATCCGTTGACGCTCGTCGCAACCGCCGCCGTCCTGTTGATCGTAGCCGCGGGCGCGGCAGCGATCCCGGCGTGGCGCGCGACCACGATCGATCCGGCGACGGCGTTACGCGATTAGGACGGGACGCGCGGCCGCGTCCCACTGCGCGTGCCAGCGCTCAGGCGGATTCTGCAGGAGCCAGCCGCGGCTGCGACCCATCGGCGAATCCGCGGCGATCGATTGCTTCGCGACCGCGACGAGCAGGTTCGCGAGATCGCCAGGATCGCGGAACATCACGCCTTCATGTCCCGGCGTCAGCACTTCGCCCAGGACCGGCGCGTAGTCGTACACTGCCACCGGCACGGCGGCGCCGCGCAGATCGGCGAGCTTCATCGGCAGGTCGAGACCCGAAGATGACTGATGAAGGCAGAGACCGAGATCGGCCATGCCGATGAGCCGCGGATACTCGGCGGGCTCGAGCCAGATCGTCTTCACCGCGATCGCCTTGAAGTTGCGGCGCGCGACGCGCGCTTCGAAGGTCGCGCGCAGCGGGCCGCGACCGGTCAGGAACACCACCAGCTGCGTCGTCTTCACCACGCTGTCGCGGGTCAGCTGACGTTCCGCACGCTCCAGCGCTTCGAGCAGCAGATCGAAATCTTCATCCGGACTCCAGCTCGTGGGACAAACCACGATCGGCGGCCTCCCGCCGGCGAGCTGTGTGTCCTGCGCGATCTTCTGCCACAGCGTGTCCGCATCGGCTGGCGCCAGGCGCGTGAACGCATCGCCGGGCCGATCGTAGACAACGGCAGCCTTCACTTTGTATTCACGCGCCATCCATTCCGCGAGCGCTTTCGACACGGTCAGATGCGCGTTCGCGCGCTTCGCCCATCGCCGCTCGCTGCGCGCGATCGCCTTGACGGCGCGATGCCGCTCGCCCACTTTCACCGCCGCGATCGTGTGCGAGAGATTGTGCCAGTCGATCACGAATCGCGCGCCGCGCAGGCGCGAGGCCAGCCAGGCGATGAACAGCGTCGGAAACGCGGGCGGGTTCTGGACCAGGATGACATCCGGCTTCGGAATGCGCACGAGCGTGGCGAACAGCCGAACGGCCTGTCCGATCCCGCGCGCCACCGAGCTGAGCACGAAACGGCGGACGCCCCCTGTGCTGCGGCCGGCGAACGAACGATCCGGAAGGCGGTGCACATGAATGCGCGCGTCGGAGGCGAGCGCCGGCATCACCGCCGCGCCCTCGAGGCCGATCAGATCGACGTCGCTCCCGGCCGCGGCCAGCGCGGCGGCGTGGTATTGCATGCGCGGGCTGCGGCCAAGATCTCCGATTACGATAACGGCGGTTCGCATTGAGTGTGTACCTGCTGCTCGGAGTGAGTAGTGCCGTCGTCGCCCTGCTGCTGACCCCCGTGGTTGGACGGGGTTCGACCCGGCTTGGACTGGTAGACGCCCCAGGCGGACGGAAGGTTCATGCCCGTTCCGTCCCGCGCATGGGTGGAGTGGCCGTGGTCCTCGCCGCGCTTCTGGGCCTGTTTCTCGTCACCACGTTCGTTCCGGACACCGTCGATCCCCTCGCCTGGCCGGCGATGCGGCCATTCTTTATCGCGGGCGGACTGATTTTCCTCGCCGGCTTCATCGACGACGTGCGCGGGCTGGGGCCGGCGCCGAAGCTGCTGATCGAGTTCGCGGCGGCCGCGGTCATCATGTCATCAGGACTCCTGATCGAGCGAATCACGGTGCTCGGATGGACGTGGCCGCTCGGCTGGCTCGCGTGGCCCGTGACGGCGGCGTGGCTGGTCGGCATGACCAACGCGTTCAACCTGATTGACGGCATCGACGGTCTCGCCGCGGGCGTCACCGCGATTGCCGGCGCGGCCTGCGGCGCCATCCTCGTCGTTCGCGGTCATGCGCCGGAAGCGATGTTGCTGGCCGCGTTCGTCGGCGCGGCGATTGGATTCCTGTTCTTCAACTTCGCGCCGGCGTCGATCTTCCTCGGCGACAGCGGCAGCCTGGTCGCCGGGTTCCTGCTGGCGGCGACGGCGATCACCGGCTGGCAGAAGGGCGCGACCGCGCTCGCCACCGGCGTACCGTTGATGATCTTCGCACTGCCGATCGCCGACAGCGCGCTGGCTTTGATCCGGCGCACGCTGGCGCGGCCCTCGGACGGGCGATCGATCGGCGCGACGCTGCGGCAGATTGCGCAGCCGGATCGCGAACACATCCATCACCGCATGCTGGCGCTGGGATGGTCGGTGCGCCGCACCGTGCTGATCCTCTACGGCATCACCGCGGTACTTTCCCTGCTCGCGCTGGGGACGGCCGACGTCAACACGCCATGAAGCGCGTGCTGCTGGTGCAGCTCTCGATACAGCCGCCGGGTGGCGCCAACGGCGTGGCCGCGTGGGCACTGCAGGCGCTCGTCGCAGAGCATCGCGTGACGGTGTTGTCCTGGGACCCCGTCGACATCGAGCCGGTCAATCGCTTCTACGGCACGCACCTCCATCGCAGTGACTTCGACACGATCGTCGTTCCGCGATCGCGGCGGCTCCTCGTCGATCACTTGCCGATACCCATGGCACTGATCAAGCGGTCGGTGCTGATGCGCTACACGCGTCGGGTGAGCGCGGGGTTCGACGTACTGTTCGGCGTCTACAACGAAACGGATTACGGCCGGCGCGGCATTCAATACGTCCACTACCCCACGTATCTCCGGCCCCGGCCGAGGGTGGATTTGCGGTGGTATCACCCGCCGCAGGGCGGCATGAATCTGTACTACGCGCTGGCCGATCGCATCGCCGACTTCTCGCTCGATCGCTTGAAGGACAACCTCACACTGGTCAATTCGGATTGGACCGGCGAGCACGTGTCACAGTTGCTCGGCATCAAGACGCGCACCTTATATCCGCCGGTCGTCGATCCGCTGCCAGGCCTGCTCTGGGAAGAGAGACGCAATGCGTTTCTCGCAATCGGCCGCATCTCCCCGGAGAAAGAGTACGAGCGCGTGATGCGAATCCTCGCGCGCGTGCGCGAGCGGGTGCCCGAACTGACTCTGACGATCGTCGGCACCTCCGATCGACACACCCGAGGCTATGCGCAATCGATGGCGTCGCTGGCGCAGTCGTTGGGTTCGTGGATCCAGTTGCGCGACAACCTGACGCGCGACGAAGTCCGCGCGCTGATGGCGTCGCATCGCTACGGCATTCACGGCATGCGCGAGGAGCACTTCGGGATGGCGCCTGCCGAACTGGCGCGCGCCGGCGTCATCGTGTGGGTGCCGCGCGGCGGCGGACAAATGGAGATCGTCGGGCACGAGCCGGCGCTGTTGTACGAATCGGATGATGACGCGGTGCAGAAGATCTCGGCGACCCTGGCCAGCGCATCCGAGCAACAACGATTACGTGAGAAGCTTGCATCGATCAGCGAGCAATTCTCGACCGCGCGGTTCATGGAGCAGGTGCGAACCATCGTGAACGAGTTTGAGGGCTAGACGTGCGAGTCCTGATCGTCCAGCGCTCGCTCTCGCCGCCGGGCGGCGGCAATGCCGTCGCCGCGTGGATGGTGCACGCGCTCGCCGGCGTGCATGACGTCGCCACGGTCACGGCCTCGGCCTGGTCGGCGGCGGAGACCAACGCCTTCTACGGCACGTCGATTCCCGGCGACCGGGTCACGAGACACGTGGCGCCCGCGCCGTGGCGATGGCTCTCGGGCCTGCCCGAAGATCGCCTGACGCGGCTGCGCTTGTGCTCGGTGCTTCGCGCGGCCCGCCCGCTCGCCGCCGACTACGATCTGCTGATCTCCGCGGACAATTTCGCGCCGTTCCCGGCGCGCGGCATTCAATACGTGCACTTCCCGGCCGACCTGCAGCCGAAGCCGGCCCGGATGAAGCCGATCGTCGACGTGTATTTCGCGGCATGCAATCGGCTGCTGGGCGCGAAGTGGACCGACGCGTCACGCAACATCACGCTCACGAACTCGCGATGGACCGCCGCCGGTCTCGAGCGTCTCGGCGAAGTCTCGACGCCGATCGTGCTGTATCCGCCGGTGCTCGATCCCGGCGAAGGGCTGCCGTGGTCCGAGCGTGACAACACGTTCCTCTGCATCGGGCGATTTCACGGCTCGAAGCGCGTCGAATTGGCGATGGACATCGTCGGCCGGGCGCGCGCCGCGAGGATGCGGGACGCGCGTCTGATCATCGTCGGCTCCGCCGTGGATCACGAATACACGAATCGCATCTTGCGGATCGCGGCCAATCATGGCGAGTGGATTGACTTTCGTGAAGATCTCTCTCGAGACGAATTGAATCGGCTCATGGGCCAATCCCGGTACGGCATCCAGGCGATGGAGAACGAACACTTCGGCATGGCGACGGCGGAAATGACACGCGCCGGAATGCTGGTGTTCGCGCACGACAGCGGCGGCTCTCCCGAAGTGCTCAACAACGAAAGCGCATTGCTCTGGTCTTCAGAAGGCGAAGCCGTTCGAAAAATCGTCAACGTACACGACATCGAACCGCTTCGCGCGCGGCTCAGATCTCACGCGAAAGTCTTTTCGACCGAGACCTTCGTCGACCGATTCCTCGACATCGTCGCTGGCGCTAAGTGAGCTGGCGGAAACCCGGATCGCTTAGCAACTCCTGATAGGTCCCGAGCCCGGCAAGCTTGCCGTCGCGCAGGTAGATCAAGCGATCGCAGTGCTTCACCGTCGACAGTCGATGGGCAATCGCGATGACCGTGCGCGTGCCGTGCACGCTGGCTTGCCCGCCGTAGCCTTGGCGAAGGTGGGCGATCGCCTCGGTCACTTCCCGCTCGGTCTGGTTGTCGAGCGCCGCGGTCGCCTCATCGAAGAACAGCACCGGCGGATCGTGATAGAGCGCCCGCGCAATCGCGACGCGCTGCCGCTGCCCACCTGAGAGACGGATGCCGTTCTCGCCGACCGCCGTCTCGATCTTCAACGGCAGCGCCGCGACAACTTCGTCGAGCCGCGCCTGCGTCACGGCCGCCGCCAGCCGGGCTTCGTCGATCGAGCCGTCGGGAATCCCGAACGCGATGTTGCGGCGCAGCGAATCGTCGAGGAGATAGACGTCCTGCGAGACGTAGCCAATCTGCCGCTGCCACGCGCGTTCGCGGCCTTCGAGCGGCTCGCCGTCGATCAGCACGCGTCCGGTCGTCGGCTGCAGGAGGCCGAGCAGGATGTCGACAAGCGTGCTCTTGCCGGCCCCGGTCGGCCCGACGATGCCGACGGACTGGCCGCGTTCGATCGTGAACGAGACCTGGTCGAGCGCGAGGGGCGGGCCGCCTTCGTAGCCGAACGACACGTTGTCGCACGCCAGCGTCGACTGCATCAGCGGGCGATCGTGCTCGTAGGTCCGCGCCTGCGGCACGCGGAGCTTGCGCATGTCCTCGTCCATGTTGCGGATCCAGGGATGCGCTTCGCGCATGTAGCCGACGTTGAGCATGATGCGGTTCGCCGACGGCACGACGCGGAAGCCGGTGTAGGCGAACAGTGCGAGCACCGAGACCGCCGCAACTCCGGAAGTGTCCTGTCGCATCACGAGGAACACGACCAGCAGCATGCCGAGGATCAGCGTGGCTTCGACGCCAAGCCGCGCGAGCGTCGCCGCCCACGCGCGCCGCTGTTTCGTGGCGCCGAGCTCCCGCTTGACGTGACGGAACCGCTCCTCGAAGAACGGCTGCCGCCCGGTGACCTTGACGTCCTTGATCGCGCCGAGGCTCTGATTGAGCAGGTGCAGCTGCTGTTGATACAACTGCCGCTCGGATTCGCCGATGCGCTCCCACGACCGGCGCGTCATGACGATCGGAATCAGCACCAGCGCCAGCACGATCGCAACGGTGATCAACGTGATCGGCGGCGCGGAGACGATCAGCACGACTGACAGGGCGAAGATGATGACGGCCTCGGCGAGAATGTTGACCGCCGATCCGGCGACCAGCTCATACGCGATGTCGGAGGCGCGCGTCATCGGCTCGATCAGCGATGCCGATCGCCGCCGGGCATGAAAGAGATAGTCGGCAGCGAGATAGCGCGCGAGCAGCCGTTCGGCGGCAATCGCCGACGATCGATAGACGGTGCCCTGCCGCAGCCATTCGGCCCACGACAAGTACGCAGCACGCAGCACGTAGAACACGCCGACGCCAAGGGCGAGCAACGCGACCAGCCCGCGCGGATCGCTCGTCGGCCACATCGACCACAACCGCGACACGACGGGCGCCGTTCTCACCTGATCCGGATCGACGACGAGCCGCAGGAGTCCGAACACCGCAAGCGCGCCGGCCGCTTCGATCAGCGCCGCCAATCCCGCGACCGGGACGAGCAGGAACCATCGCCAGCGCTCGCGCGCCGGAAGCCAGCCGATCACCGTTTTCAGATCGCCGAACACCTCATGAGATTCTGCCTTAGTTCGCTCACCGTTCAGCTACACTGCCGTATGCAGGACCTCACCACCGGCTCGCTAACGGGCCATCTGCTCAAGACGACGAGCTTCATGCTGGTGAGCATGATTTTCCAGACACTCTACATCCTGGTCGATCTGTTCTGGGTCGGCCGTCTTGGCACGGACGCGATCGCCGCGGTCGGGCTCGCCGGCAACCTGTCCTTCATCGTGATTGCGATCACTCAAGTGCTGAGCGTGGGCGCGACGACGCTGGTGTCCCACGCCTCGGGGCGCAAGGATCAGGATCGCGCGATCTTCCTGTTCAACCAGTCGCAGGTGCTGTCGATGTTCGTCGCGATCCTCTTCCTGGCCGTCGCGATGCTGACGCGTCATCAGTACGCCGCCACCCAGAGCGCGAGCGAAGGCATGCGCGTCGCCACCGAGCAGTACTTGCTGTGGTTCATTCCGGCCATGGCGCTGCAGTTCGCGATGGTCGCGATGGGCGCGGCGCTGCGCGGCACCGGCAACTTCAAGCCCGGCATGCTGGTGCAGACCGGGACCGTCGTGATCAACATGGTGACGGCGCCGTTCCTGATCTTCGGTTGGGGTCCGTTCCCTGAAATGGGTGTGAGCGGCGCCGCGGTCGCGACGTTCATTGCGGTCGCCGTCGGCGTGGTGTGGATCTCGTTCTACTTCCTCGACGCGAAGGCGTACCTGCGATTTCACTTCGGCCAGTGGACGCCGCAGTTTCGCGTGTGGTGGGACATGTTGAAGATCGGGCTGCCGGCCGGAGCCGAGTTCGCGCTGATGGGTCTTTACATGGCGGTCGTCTATGCCATCACCAAGCCATTCGGGGCGCCGGCGCAAGGCGGCTTCACGATCGGATTGCGCGTCATTCAATCGGTGTTCCTGCCGATCGTGGCGCTGGGCTTTTCGGTCGCGCCGGTGGCCGGTCAGAACTTCGCCGCGCATAAAGGCGATCGCGTGCGCGCGGCCTTCAAGACCGGGGCGTGGATGGCGGCGGTCTACATGCTGCTCGTGGGCATCGCGATGTATTTCGGCGCGGAGGCGGTGATGCGGATCTTCACCAAGGATGCCGAGGCCATCGCAGTGGGCGTCGAGTACCTGCATATCGTCGTCGTGACGTTCG
>Ga0137455_1000092_pt1 | contig 19797 bp, 16 predicted proteins | sample EasRivERMGT600_2_FD_102334 | JGI IMG/M metagenome (GOLD analysis project Ga0137455, IMG submission 102334) | Soil microbial communities from meander-bound floodplain in the East River, Colorado, USA - East River MetaG ERMGT600_2 | ecosystem: Environmental > Terrestrial > Soil > Floodplain ... | reverse complement strand
CTATAAGGGACGATAAGAATCTTGTGCGTATAAAACCAGAGGAAATATTTTGTAATACGTATGTGAAAGATAGATGCATAGCGGAGCTAAATGGAGTGCCGCTTTATTTTGATGACGATCATTTGTCCAATGCTGGCGTTCGCTTAGTTGTTAATGAAATGATGAACCACGTTAGCAAATAGTCTGTGCGTACATTGAAGCAGAAATCCCACTAATCCGACTGTTCAATTCCGTGTGGCCACTTCTAGTCTAGCGTGAATTACTTGCACGTTGCACTCCCGTTGCTTTAATTTCAAGATTTGCGATTCTTTCGAAGGTTTGCCCGAAAGCCAATCGAATGATCGACAAGGACCGTTGTATAAGAAGGGGGGGTATCGCGGGACACTCGAGGAAGTCAAGGCAAGTATCCAACGCTGCGGCGCTATCGAATGCTGCGAGTTCGTCAAGGGCTGGTCCCAAGATACGCTGCAGCATCTGAATACGCCGGTGTTGTCGGCTCTTCTCGACGTGGATCTGGAAGCCAGTCTGGAAACTTGCGTCAGACATATTTGGCGGAACCTGACCGACAAGGGTTGCATCTTCATCGACGAGTATATTGACTTGGATTATTGTTCGCTATTTTGGTCCGAGAAATACTGGATGGCCAATTTTCAGCGCACGCTGCCGGGACTTGGTGGCGCGGGAGTCGTTTTGCCGATAGGCGAGTACTATATCGGCCCTTGGTCTGAAATCCGCGACCATCCGCTCCAACACCCGAACGCCGGAGCGTATACGCGGAAAGATTTCTCCGGATACTGGGCACACTCTTCCTGAGTAAGGAACAAGCTCGCGCCGAGCGCGAATTGGTGAAGACCCGCGCGACCAATTCCGGGACATTAATTGACACTTGCCGATGCGAGCCCACGGGTTTTATCGGGTATTCCTTGTCCTTTTGCATCATGGAATTAGCCGGTCCGCTGGCCCCGCCCAGAGTTCCCCTATGGCTGGCCGCGACCGATACTTCGCGGTTACACGTTTCCAGTCTGAATTGGTTAATGCTCCAACCTGCCGAGTTTTCAATGTGACGCCGCGGCAATCATGTCGCCGTACCGCAAGAGCGCAACACATGGGCTCGTGGTTCGCAACAGAATGTGGAACTTGCTCGGCGCCCTGCTGCCGATCCCTGTCGCTCTCGTCTGCCTACCGGTGCAGGTGAGCGGTCTTGGCCTAGACCGCTTCGGAGCGCTGGGGTTGGCCTGGATGGTGATGGGGCACTTCGGGATGTTCGACTTCGGCCTCGGCCAAAGCTGCACCCGATTCGTTTCGGCTGACGTTGCGCGTGGCGAGCGGGGGATGCTGCGCACGTGCGATTGACTGAAGTCGCGCCGCGGCGGAGTACGACACGACGCCGCATTACAACGGACGCTGCCGATAAAGTTCATGGGGCCCGACACCAAACGCTTCAACGTGGGTTTCTTGGTAGATTGCCAGCGTCGCCGAAACCACTGAACTGACATCGAACTCTGATACGGCACGCTCTCGTCCGCGCGCACCCATCCGCTTCCGCAGCTCGGAATCGCTCAACAGCCTGACCAGAGCGTTCGCCAGCGCCACCCAGTCGCGGAGCGGAATCAGGAAGCCATTGTCTCCGTCTTTCACGACTTCCCGACACCCTGCAACATCCGTGGTCACGATCGGAAGTCCCGTCGAAGCCGCCTCCAGGAGTGACATCGGGACACCCTCACCGTAATAGGAAGGAAGGCAAACGATATGCGCCTGGCGGAATACTTTTGGCATGTCGGCGTGGTAGCCCCACCATTCCACCCGATGCTCGCGCTGCCACTCCTGCAACTGCTCTTGCGAGACCGTGGAAGGGTTGCCGGGATCAGGCTGGCCCACCAGGACGAAGCGCGCATCAATCCCGCTCGCACGCACCCGCCCCGCCGTATCGACAAATTCTCCCACGCCTTTGGCCCATAGCATGCGCGCAGGCAAAAGGACCACGGGCGTCCCTTCCGGCTCCGGACCGGGCCGAAAAGTCGCGGTGTCCACTCCGGAGCCTCGAATCAGGCGGATACGATCCTTGTCGACCCCGAGCGCGAGCAGAAGCGCCGCATTGTCCGGATTCTGGACAATAAGCGCGCCACGATTCAAAAGAAACGGCATGGCCTTCTCGACCACGCGCCTGACAAACCGAGCAAGCAGACTCGTTGACGTGAATATCCAGCCCAGGCCGACCAGTGCGTTGACGACACCCGGCACCCGCGTCAACCGCGCCGCAATTGAGCCATAGATCACCGGCTTGACGGCGACATGGTGCACCAGGTCGGGTGCCAGCCGGCGATAGGCGGCCACCAGTCGCGCGATCGTGACGACCTCGGTGAGAGGGTTCACACCTCTGCGCGAGATCTCAAAGTGCACCAAGTTCAAGCCCGCCGCTTTGATCACCTCTCCGTGTGCTTGCACTCGCGTCAGTACCGTTACGTCGTAGCCCGCCTCCTTCGCGGCGATCGCGAGTGGCAAACGATGGGAGCAGAAGTACCAGTCTTCGGTGACGAAGTAGAGCAACTTCGGACGTCTGCTCAATACCTGGCGACCTAGCCCGCGCACCCTTCGCCCTCTTCCCTTCGTAACGAGGCAAGCGCCGCCCCAAGCACCAGCCAGAATATCCGTTGATAGAGGATCTCGTGCGCCAGACTGAATATGGCGAAGCTTAGCAGCAGCATCGCAACGACCCGCCGCTGCGGCGAACGCGTCCGTCTCTCGAGCGCGTGACGCCCAAGCAGATAAAAGATCCAACCGAAGATCCCCGCTCCCAGCAATCCGAATTCTGCCAGTATCCAGACCGGGGTACTGTGAACTACCAGCGGGTGCCCGAACGAGCGCAGATTGTTTTCGATGAATACGCCAAGCCCGGCCCCAAGCAGAGGATGGTCTGACCACAATTCCAATCCCCCGATGATACTTCGCCAACGATCGACATTGCTCGCCTCTGGCGAAACTGGTCCTTGAATAGCGTCCCATGGCGCGAACGACACCACCCATTGAGCTATCTGCGGTGACTGCCAGATAAGGACGGCCACAATCACGCCTTGTGCAATAACGCGGCGTTCCGCCAGTCCCGTAACCCACGCGGCAATTATCAGTACCGCACAGGTGATCAGGCCTGCACGCGAGGCGCTGAGCAACAAGCCTGCCAAGGCGACCGATAGCAGTAGTGAATACAGCCACAGCCGTGTCGGCCCAAGTACCGTGCGGATTGCGACACCGATCTCCCCTTTCCCTCCCCCGTGCGTCGAGCGGATGGAAGCAGACTTGTGAAGTCTCGCCTGCACCGAAGAGTATGCGAGCAGCAGCGCGCAGCAAACCAGCATCTGAAACGCAAAGGCGTTGCGGTTGGCTGCGTAGCCCTCGAAGTTCGGCTTGTGGAGCAATCCGGTGAAAATATCCGGCTGCCCAAGCCAGCGCAGCAAGATCTGAAGCACCACGATGAATGCGCCCGTAGCAATCATCGTTTCGAACAACCTGCGCCTGCCATGAGCCCCCGCATTGGCCGACATCAGATATCCAGCGCAGAGGTAACCCAGAAGGACCAGCCATCCCAGCAGCCTTGCGGCAAGCGCCCATTGGGTGATACCGATTTGCCGGGCGCCGTTCAAGAAGCCGTAGACGAGCAGTGCGCTCATCAACACGAGGGCTAAGTTGGCATGACTGACCCGCCAAGCCGGCGGATGTCGCGTCGTCGCAACGTGGGCCGCGACCGCTGCCAGGGCAAGGATGGCAAACGGGTCCGCGAAGTTCAGATTGATGGTTGCGCCCAGAAAGTCGACGTGCACCTGAAAAAAGACGAGTGCTGCGGTCATCGTAGCGAGTACCCAGGCAGCCGCTTTTTCGATTTCGGAGGGACGCAGGGCCATCCCCGAGAAAGCCCTCACCCGAATATCGTCGGAGTTGGTCGGCGTTTTTCCCAGGACGAGCGTGGCGGCACCGAGCGTTACTGCGGTGGCGCAGAGCCCGTTCAAGACCGAAACAGCCAGGGCAGGCGGCCCGGAAATGCCGATGTGCCCCAGCATAGCGACAGCAGCGATTTCGCGAATTCCCCAGCCGTTCACCGTGACGGGGATACTGGCGGCAAAGCTGATCACCGCTGCCGCCGCGAACAGGCTCAACAAGTCGGTATCGGGCTTGAGTGCGAGTGCTCCTACGACAAAAGCCGAAAGCACGAGCAACTGACCGGCCAACGAGATGGCGACCACCTCCAGTACTTTGAAGACTGCTGCCAAGGACAACCCCTTGGCAGCGAGCCTCGCCTCGAAGTGAGATCGCCCAAGCCAAAAACTCAGGGCGAGGCCGCCTCCAGCCGCAATCATCACCTCGATGAGGGAGATCTGGTTGACGAAGTCCGACACGGCGGCCCTGCCCAGCAAGAGGATGGCGCCCGCCAGGCAAGTCCCCCCGCCAACCACCGCCAAGACTGCCCGTTCATAGCCCGTGAGACTCGCGATCACTGCCGCGGTCACGCCAAACCGCTGCAGAATCATTTGCCGGCCCACGACCTGCCCGAAGAGGGAGATGACGAACAAGCTGCCGGCCTGCCCGGCAATACTGGCCCTTAACGCCACGCCGGGGGGCAGCGCCATGCCGAAATGATCCAGTATCCGCCAGAGGCGGAACGACACCAGCAACAGGTTCAGTGCGAACAGCCCCGGGATGGCGACGACAGCCCATAACGGGAATTCCCCCAGGCTATGCAGGAAATCCTTACCGCCGAATATCCCCAAAGCCAGCAGAAGCAACACGACAGACAGGACCAGAGTCGCCAACCGGCGAATGGGCCTGATCGACGCGTTACTTATCTGCACCACATCTCTCCCTTGGCGCCCAGCGGCAGGAAAGCACGCCGGACCTGAGCAACCATTCGATGAAACGGCCTCGTACACTCGCCGCTCTCCCTTGGCGGCATCAAGCTGCTTGAACCGCAGGATGATTGGCCACCCCACAAGATCTGAGGGATTTCCCGACAAAGCCGAGCGCCGTCGAACCTGTGCTAGCAAGGACGAGCATGGCAGCGATGGCCACCGGACATGCGAGCATACCTTTCCGGAACAAAATCCGGGGAGAAATCATCCAGGCAGGCGGGCCTGCACCCAAAGCCTGAACTGGACACCATCTTGATTTGGCTTGTTGATGATCCGTGTTTCTCGCTCTCTGTAATGTGTGCGCATTGGTACAGGAAGCAAGGCTATCACTTAGCCCACTGTCCATTTTTCAGGGGCCCGCTCTGAGATAGCGGACATGAATCGCGCTGCCTTGGTCTCAAATGCCGGAGACGGGCAGCCACGCCTGGAACATGAGGACAATCCAGAGGTGGTGTGCCCAGTTGCGGTGTCCAGCCAGGTGTTCCGCCCACTTCTTCCGTATGGGCTCAGGATTCAGGAAGCCTTCCTGCACCATTCGCCTTTCATCGAGCAGAGACTCGGCCCAGCCGCGTAGTGGCCCGCGCAACCAGTCGTCGAGCGGAAGATCAAACCCTGTCTTCGGCCGCTCGATCAATTCTCGTGGTACGTGGCGATAGAGGACTTGTCGCAGCAACCGCTTGCCCATCGTCTTCCCGATCTTCATTGACGATGGCAGGCGCCATGCGAAGTCGACCACGCGATGGTCGAGCATCGGCATGCGTGTTTCCAAGCTTACACCCATCGCAGCGCGATCGACCTTCGTGAGTATGTCGTCGGGCAGATAGCTCACCAGATCGAGGTACATCATCCGGTCGGCGAACTCCGGGAGGTCGGGCCAGCGACTCGTATCTGATACCACTGTCGAGGGCTCCGAACCGCCTACTACGACCGTCATGGGCAGCTTCCAGTGCGACACAAGGCCGCTGTAAATCTCCTCCGGTGTCTTCACCGCCAGAACGTCCGCCAGCTTGTGGAGCTTGTCGCCGGAATCGGCGTAGCGCCAGCCACTGGGCAGGAATCGCGCGAACGAGCTGAACACAGCACTCCAGGCGGAGCGAGGCAGCGCGGTCATAACGCCGGCAATGGCCCCGCGCATACCGGATGGTAACCACCCTGCGCGCCTCCAGATCCGCGTTGCCCAGACGTACCGGTTATAGCCGCCGAAAATCTCGTCCCCCCCGTCGCCGGACAAACTCACAGTCACATGCCGCCGCGCCAACTCGGACACTAGGAAAGTCGGAATCTGCGATGGGTCAGCGAAGGGCTCATCAAACAACACTGGCAACCGTGGAATGACAGCCATTGCTTGCTCGGCGGTCACATAGAGCTCTGTGTGTTCGGTGCCCAGGTGGGCGGCGACGGCATGGGCGTGCTCCGCCTCGTTGTACGCCTTCTCGTGGAATCCGATGGTGAAAGTCTTTACCGGACGGGCCGATTGCGCCTGCATGAGCGCAACGACCGTGGAAGAGTCGACGCCGCCGGAGAGGAAAGCGCCCACAGGCACGTCGGCGATCATCTGTCCGGCCGTGCTCTGCATGAGCAGCCGCGCCAGTTCCCGTTCGGCTTCGGCCTCAGACCCTCGAAAGAACTCTCTCGCCCCCGCTTCGGCCACTTCGCGCGCAGACCAGTAGACCGTGGGGTCGCCCACTCCCCCCGAATACCGGCCTTGTCGTGCCGCGATCCGAAGATACGTTCCTGGCAACAGCTTGTGAATGCCTTTGTAGATCGAGTACGGCGTTGGCACATGGCCGTGGCGCAGGAAAAGCGTCAACGCATCCCGATCGATCTCGCCATGGAATTGGGGATGAGCACGCAGCGCCTTCAGTTCCGAGCCGAACAAAAATGCACGCCCCTGAACTCCATAGTAGAGAGGTTTCTCTCCAATCCGGTCGCGAGCAAGTGTCAGCGTGCGCTGTCGCCGATCCCATAGCGCGAAGGCGAACATGCCGACCAAGCGCTTGAGTGCAGTTTCGAGTCCCCATGCGGCCACGGCCGCCAATAGTGTCTCCGTGTCGGAATGGCCGCGCCATGTGACGCTCTTTTCCCGTGAGATTTCATTCCCCGTGCCCTGATGGGCAAGGCCGAAAGCGGGAGCAGCCGCGTCGAGCTCGCGCCGCAACTCCAGGTGGTTATAGATCTCCCCATTGAAGACGATCACATAACGCCCACAGGCGGAAAACATCGGCTGAGCGCCGGCAGTGGACAATTCGAGGATCGACAAGCGGCGGTGGGCGAGTGCGACGCCGATAGCCTCATCCACCCAAACTCCCGATGCGTCCGGGCCGCGGTGCGCGAGCGCGGAAGCCATCATGGAAGCCGACTTGTCCAGTGCTTCTCCCTGCCCGGAGGCATCGAGAAGACCCGCTATTCCGCACATTGTTCGTGACTATGAGTCAGTCGCTGATCCGGTGATGGTAATAGCCCATCCCTGAGCCTCGATGCTCTGCGTAGCCGAAGGGGCACATATGCGCCGGTTTGATGTCGAGAACCAACCGGGCTTGTCAGCCGCGGGACTGTTAGCGTTCTTTTCATCGAAATTCTTGGTGGCTCATCGTACGCCAAGATTCGTTGTATTGCCGATATTGGCGATTACCCTAGAAATTTCGAGAGATGTCCCTACAACTTGTCGTAAGGCAATTTGGTGCCTGGGCCCTTGAATTCCAACCACTGGCCCTCTTAGGACGGCAGGGTCCCGCTCTTAGTTGAAGGTCTTCCGGTGGCGGGTGCATAGGGTAAGCGGCTTTGGTGTGCCGATCAACCTTGTGCTCGGTGCGTCCCAGCGCTTGGGCGAGGATCCAGAGATCGCGATGGCCCTGAATCTTGCGGAAGCGCCGCTCGGCACCGCGCGTTCGATGGCGTGCCGGTCATTGCGGGCCACAACGCGCAGCGCGCGCGGCGCTCGTTTCGTGCTACGTTCCATTTGGCGGTTTCTCCTGTTGAGAGTGTCTTGACCGGCAATCCTGAATCTCTCGAATTCACCGGGGAAACCGCCGCTTTGACGAGCGGGTGCCCGAAGAGATCAACCAGCGGATGGTGGACCACGCGGCCGACATCAACCTGCCTTACACCGACTACGTCAATCGCACGGTGTGGCAGAGGTAACACCTGCCTTTCACGGTTGATCTTCCACCGCGGACCCGGCACGGAACATTCCGGACAGCCGCATACTCGGGAACCGCTGGCCCGTCCAAACCCGCCGTCCGTCTGCTTGGCGCCAATTGATGATGCGCCGATGGCCATTATCGATGCCCCGGCACCCGGTCGAATGTGATGCAATCCCTGCCATTTCGCGGGTATCATTCTGATAGAATTGGCTTTTCATGCGATCCGTCGGGAGCGAACGCGGACGCCATCCTCTCCTCGCGGCAGGGGCGATAACCGATGTCCGGATCGAAGAGACCCATTGACGTGCTGCTGGTGAACCCCGGCAGCCGAACTGCCGTGTACCAGGAGCTCGGCGATCGCTATTCGGCGATCGAGCCGCCGTCGCTCGCTGGGCTGTTCGCCACCTACCTGAAGAAAAACGGCCTGTCAGCGGCGATCGTGGACGCGCCGGCGCTTAACCTGAGTCCCGCCGGCGTCGCCGAGACGATCCGGGACAATTTCGAGCCGGTCCTGATCGTGATGGTGGTCTACGGCTTCCAGCCTTCAGCATCCACACAGAACATGACTGCCGCCGGCGAGACCTGCGCCGCCATCAAGGCGCTGCGCGGAGACTGGCGGATCCTGATGACCGGGACGCACCCGGCCGCGCTGCCCGAGCGCACCCTGCTCGAGGAGACGATTGATTTCGTCTGCGATCGCGAGGGGCCGGAGACGATCCTGCTGACCACGCACGCGCTGAAGGCCCGAAGCAACGAATTCTCGAAAATACCGAGCCTGTGGTACCGCGACGGGAAAGCCATCCGCTCCAACCTTCCCGGCGAACTGATGGATGACCTCGACGGCGAGATGCCGGGAGTCGCGTGGGACCTGCTGCCGATGGAGAAGTACCGCGCGCACAACTGGCACGCCTTTGAGAACATCGACGAGCGCTCGCCTTATGTATCGATCCACACCTCGCTCGGCTGTCCCTACAAATGCACGTTCTGCTGCATTAACGCGCCGTTCGGCAAGTCCTCGTATCGCATGTGGTCGCCGGAGAGTGTGATCCGGGAGATCGACCTGCTCGTGGATAAGCACGGCGTGAAGAACATCAAGTTCGTGGACGAGATGTTCGTGTTGAACCGCAACCACGTGCTCGGCATCTGCGACCGCCTCGTCGAGCACGGCCACGACCTCAACATCTGGGCCTACGCGCGGGTGGACACCGTGAAGGACGAGTTCCTCGACAAGCTTGCCCGCGCGGGCTTCCGCTGGCTCGCGCTCGGAATCGAATCGGGCAGCAAGCACGTGCGCGACGGCGTGGAGAAGGGCCGCTTCGGCTCGCCCGAGATCCTCAAGGTGGTGAAGAAGATCCAGGACGCCGGCATCAACGTGATCGGCAACTACATCTTCGGCCTGCCTGACGACACCCGCGAGTCCATGCAGGAGACGCTCGACCTCGCGCTGGAGGCGAACTGCGAGTTCGCCAACTTCTACTGTGCGATGGCCTATCCCGGCTCCAAGCTCTACGGCATGGCCGTGGAAAAGAACTGGCGGCTGCCGGACTCATGGATCGGCTACTCACAGCACAGCTACGAGACCCTCCCGCTGCGGACCGAGGCCCTCACCAGCGCCGAAGTGCTGAAATTCCGCGACGATGCCTTCCACCGGTACTTCACGAACGACGGCTACCTCGCACGGGTCAGGCGCAAGTTCGGTGAGGACGTCGTCAGCCACATCCGGGACATGACCGGCATTCGCCTGCGCCGGAAGTTGCTCGAAGCGGGCGGCGCACACAAGCCGGCGCTGACGGTGTAGCCGGTCAGTGACTGAGTGACTAGGTGATTAAGTGATTCCCCTCACCCCAACCCTCTCCCCCAATGCGGGGAGAGGGCGTTTTCAGTCACACAGTCACTTAGTCGCTTAGTCACTCGATCCAAAAGTGATCATTACCCGCACCCCTTTCCGCGTCTCGTTCTTCGGCGGTGGAACGGATTACCCGACGTGGTACCAGCGCCATGGCGGCGTGGTGCTCGCGACCTCCATAGACAAGTACTGCTACATCACCTGCCGTTACCTGCCTCCGTTCTTCGAGCACAAGTACCGCATCGTTTACTCGCGCATCGAGAACGTCCAGAAGATTTCCGAGATCCAGCATCCCGCGGTAAAGGCGGTGCTCGACACTTACGGCTGCACGGACGGCCTCGAAGTGCACCACGACGGCGATCTCCCGGCGCGCGCCGGGCTCGGCTCGAGCTCGTCGTTCACCGTCGGGCTGATCAACGCCGTGATGGCGTTGCAGGGCAAGTACATCTCCAAGGAGGAGCTCGCCAGCCAGGCGATCCACGTGGAGCAGAAGGTGATCCAGGAGAACGTGGGTTCCCAGGACCAGATCTCGGCGGCATTTGGCGGCTTGAATCGCATCGAGTTCCGCCAGGATGGCTCCTTCGACGTCGCGCCCATCATCCTGCCCAAGGAGAGGCTTGCCGTGCTGCAGAGCCATCTCATGTTGTGCTACACCGGCCTCTCGCGCATCGCCTCCGAAGTCGCCAAGTCCACGATCGAAAACCTGGACCAGCGCGAAAAGGAGCTCAAGCTGATGAAAGGGCTGGTGGACCAGGCCGTTTCGGTGCTGCAGTCGCGGACCGCCCCCATCGAGGATTTCGGCAAGCTCCTGCACGAGAGCTGGATGTGCAAGCGCCAACTCTCCGACAAGGTGTCCTCTTCCGAGATCGACGCCCTCTATGACACCGCGCGCGGGATGGGCGCGATCGGCGGCAAGCTCCTGGGCGCGGGTGGCGGCGGGTTCTTTCTCCTGTTCGCGCGCCCGGAACATCAGAAGGAAATGCGGGAAAAGCTCTCCCGCCTCGTCCACGTGCCGTTCCGTTTCGAGAACGCTGGCAGCCGGGTGGTGCTCTACCAGCCGAGCGGCCTCTGACGATAGCGATGCCAATCCGCTATCCCTACGCGGGGACAGGATTCAGGGACTGGACGAAGCGGGTCGGCCAGTACGACCGTGAATTCCTGCTGCGCCTCTACCGCTCCATGCTGCGCATCCGCATCATCGAGGAGGAGATCGAGAAGCGCTACCACGAGGACCAGATGAAAACCCCGATCCACCTCGTGATCGGCCAGGAAGCGACCTCGGTCGGCTGCTGCGCCGCGCTCACCGACGCAGACCTCCTCTACAGCAGCCACCGCACCCACGGCAACTATCTCGCCAAGGGCGGCGATTTGAAGGCCATGCTCTCCGAGATGTTCTGCCGCGCCAACGGCTGCGCCGGCTCCCGCGGCGGCTCGATGCACTTGATCGACAAGAAAGTGGGCATGGCGGGCACCTCCGCGGTCGTCGGCGGGGCGATTCCCATCGCGACGGGTGCGGCGCTCGCGACGAAGATGCAGAAGCTCGATCGCGTGTGCGTCGTGTTTCTCGGCGAGGCCGGCGCCGAGGAAGGCGTCACCTCGGAGAGCCTCAACTTCGCGGCGCTGAAGCAGTTGCCGGTAATCTACTTCTGCGAGAACAACTTCTATTCCGTCCAGTCGCCGCTCGCCACGCGCCAGCATCCCGGCCGCGTAGTCTGGAAATGGGCCGCGACTTACGGTATGCCGGCCGTGCTGGTGGATGGCACCAACGTGCTCGCGGTGTACGAGGCGGCGAAGGAAGCAGTCAAGCGCGCGCGCGAGGGCGGCGGTCCGACCTTCATCGAGGCGCCGGTGTACCGCTTCCGAGCGCACGGCGGAGCGGGCGATGACAGCAAGTCCGGCTACCGCGACGTGGCGGAACGCGAAGCCTGGGAGCGGATCTGCCCGATCCGGACCTATCACGAGTTCCTGGAGCGCGCCGGACTGCTCAACGCCCAGGTCCGCAAGCAAATGGAGCAGGAAATCCTGGACGAGACGCTCGCCGCGTTCACACATGCCATGAACAGCCCCAATCCAGTGGAAGCCGATCTCTACCGCAACGTTTACGCAAGCTGATGCGCGCGGCGATGCCTTTTTCAGTAACGAGTAACGAGCAACGAGTCACCGCTTCCTATGCCGTGGGATGAAGGCCTGATCAACCGGCTCGTCTACGAGGCGCCCAACCCCGCCGAGGGGCGGGTGCTGAGCTATCCCAAAGCCGTCAACGAGGCGCTCGCCATCGCCCTGGCGCACGACCCCTCGGTATTCGTGCTTGGGCAGGGAGTGGACGACCCGAGCGCGATGTTCGGGACCACCCGCGGCCTGCAGGAAAAGTTCGGTCCGCAGCGCGTATTCGACACGCCGCTGTCGGAAGAAGGAATGATGGGCGTCTCGACCGGAGCGGCGATGAACGGCATGCGGCCGGTCTACCTGCACAACCGGCCGGACTTCATCCTGCTCGCGATGAACCAGCTGGTGACGCACGCCGCCAAGATGCATTTCATGGACCACGGCCAGACCAGCGTGCCGATGGTGGTGTGGGCGGCAATCGGCCGCGGCTGGGGCTCGGGCGCGCAGCACTCGCAGGCGATCCAGGGCATGCTGCTCGGGGTGCCGGGACTGAAGATCGTGATGCCGAGCACGCCGTTCGACGCCAAGGGCCTGATGCTCTCGGCCATCGAGGACAACAACCCGGTGCTGATCTTCGAGCATCGCTGGCTGATGAGGAAGGACGGGATTGTTCCGGAAGGCTTCTATACCGTGCCGCTCGGCAAGGGTGTCCACCGCAGGCGCGGGAACGACCTCACCATCGCCGGCGCCTCGCACACGCTGGAGCTCGCGCTGCAGGCGGCGAACAAGCTTGCGGCCGAAGGCATCGAGGCGGACGTGATCGACCTGCGCACGGTGAAGCCGCTCGACGAAACGATCCTCGAGGAATCGGTGCGCAAGACCGGGAGGCTCCTCGCGGTGGACACGGCATGGGCGATCGGCGGCGTCTGCGCCGAGTTGGGCTGCCTCGCCGCCGAGAAATGGTTCAGGCACCTGCGCGCCCCGGTGCGCCGCATCGGCCTGCCCGACGTCCCGGCGCCCGCCGGCTATACGCTCGAGCAGTTCTACTATCCCGACGTGGAACGCATTTCCGGCGTGATCCGCGACATGTGCGGCAAGTGAGCCGGTAAATGGGAAATAGGAAATGGTAAGAGTCGATAAAAACACTCACGCGATAGCTGGTTCCACGAATCACGAATCACGAATCACGAATCACTGATGTTTTACGACCTCGCCAGCAGCTCCTGGGGCCCCGAAGAGATCACTGCCATGCGGCAGGTTCTCGAGTCCGGCCGCTTCACCATGGGCGAGCACGTCAAGCGCTTCGAGGAAGCGTTCCGCGCGAAATTCGGCGTCAGGCACGCGCTCATGGTGGGCTCGGGGTCGGCCGCGAATCTCGTCGGCATCGCCGCGCTCTCCTACGTCAAGAACCGGCCGCTCGCGCGCGGCGACGAGGTGATCGTGCCGGCGATCTCCTGGGCGACCACCTACTACCCGCTGCAGCAATACGGGCTGCGCCTGAGGTTCGTCGACGTCGAGCTCGACACCCTCAACATGGACGTCTCGCAGCTCGAGCGGGCGCTCACGCCGCGCACCCGCATGGTGGTGGCGGTGAGCATACTGGGCAATCCCTGCGTGCTCGACGTGCTGCGCGCCTTCTGCGACCGCCACGGGCTCTACCTGTTCGAGGACAACTGTGAGTCGATGGGCGCAAGCGTGAACGGACAACTTGCCGGCACATTCGGCGACATCGGCACCTTCAGCACCTTTTTCTCGCATCACATCTCGACCATGGAAGGCGGGGTGCTGGTGACCGACAACACCGAGATCGATCACGTCGCGAGATCGATGCGGGCGCACGGCTGGACGCGCGACCTGCCGGCGGATTCGAAGATCTACGACAAGCGCGACGAGGATTTCTTCGAGGCCTACCGCTTCATCCTGCCCGGCTACAACGCGCGCCCGCTCGAAATCGCTGGCGCCATCGGTGTCGAGCAGCTGAAGAAGCTCGACGCGATGGTCGAGGCGCGCCGCCGCAATGCCGCGTTGTTCCAGAAGCTGTTCGCGCGCGACGAGCGCTTCATCATCCAGCGCGAGCACGGCAGGAGCTCCTGGTTCTGCTTCACGATCATCCTCAATCCGGGCCTTCGCATCGATCGCGGCAAGGTAATGAACGCGCTCAAGGAGGCGGACATCGGCTACCGCATCATCACCGGCGGCAATTTCCTGCGGCACGACGTGATCCGCTATTTCGACTACGACCGCGTGGGGGAGATCAGGAACGCCGACATCGCGCACGACCGCGGTTTTTTCGTGGGCAACCATCCCCATGACCTCACGCCGCAGATCGAGCGGCTGCGCGAAGTGCTCGATGCCGCCGCCCGCTAAGCCAGTGACTAGGTAACCAAGTAACTGAGTGGCTGAGCAGCGGACAAGATGCTTTTACCTGGTCACCCGGTCGCTTAGTCACTCAGTCACTCGATCCAAAATGGAAGCGATCGTATTAGCGGGCGGACTGGGCACCCGGCTGCGCGCGGCAGTGCCGGACCTGCCCAAGCCGATGGCGCCGGTCGGCGGCCGTCCGTTCCTCGAGCACCTGCTCGATTACTGGGTGCGGCAGAGCGTGACGCGCTTCGTGCTCTCGGTCGGCTACAAGCACGAGGCGATCGCGGCGCACTTCGGTCCGGCCCATCGCGGAGTGCCTGTCAGCTACGCAATCGAGGACCAGCCGCGCGGCACCGGCGGGGGACTGCTGCTCGCGCGCGCCTCGCTCGCCGCGGCGGGCCCGTTCCTGGTGCTGAACGGTGACACGTTCTTCGAGGTGTCGCTCGAGGCGCTGCGAAAGTTTCATGCGGCAAGCCGCGCCAATGCAACGCTCGCCCTGTTCCGCTCACCTCAACAGGGCCGCTACACCGGGATTCGAATCGACCAGGCAGGCAGGATACTTGCGCTCGCGAGCACTGGCGAACCGGGACAGCCCGCCAACGGCGGCGTATACCTCATGGAGCGCGGCCTGCTCGATGGCGGCCACTGGCAGACCGCGGCGCCGCTCTCGCTGGAGGAAGATATACTTCGCGATGCGCTGGCTGGCGGAAAGCGCCTGTTTGGGCTCGAATGCTCCGGGCGCTTCATCGACATCGGCGTGCCCGAGGACTACGCCCGCGCTAGCACCGTGCTCACAGGCGGGCGGTGAGCGCGTCTGGTGACTAAGTGACTAGGTGATTGAGTGACTACGTTGCACCCCTCACCGTATCTCTCTCCCCGCACGCGAGGAGAGCGTGTTCCTAATCGCTCAATCACTTACTTACTCAGTCACTCAGTCGCTTAGTCACTCAGTCACGGGGCTAGAAAATGAGCCATCAAATCCTCGTCACCGGCGGCGCCGGCTATCTGGGCTCCACCCTGGTGCCGGAGCTGCTCGCGGCCGGGCACAAGGTCACGGTGCTCGACAATTTCATGTACCGCCAGAACAGCCTGGCGCACGTCTGCCACCATCCCGGCTTCGAGGTGGTGCGCGGCGACGTGCGCCTCGAGAGCGCCGTGCTGCCGCTGCTCAGGAAGGCCGACATTGTCATCCCGCTCGCGGCCTACGTCGGCGCGCCGCTGTGCGCCCGCGACCCGGTGGGCGCGACGACCACCAACCACGATGCGATCGTGACGATGCTGAAGCACGCCAGCAAGCACCAGCGCTTCCTCATGCCGACCACCAACAGCGCCTACGGCACCGGCGACGCGAGCCACCACTGCACCGAGGACTCGCCGCTGCGCCCGATCTCCCTCTACGCGATCGAAAAGGTCAAGGTGGAAAAGGAGCTGATGCAGCACCCGAATGCCATCAGCTTCCGCCTCGCCACCGTGTTCGGCATGTCGCCGCGCATGCGCATCGACCTGCTGGTGAACGACTTCACCTACCGCGCGGTGCACGACCGCTTCGTCGTGCTGTTCGAGGCCGGCTTCAAGCGCAACTACATCCACGTGCGCGACGTCGCGCGCGCGTTCCTCCACGGCATCGACCACTACGAGAAGCTGAACGGCCAGATCTTCAACGTCGGGCTCTCCGACGCCAACGTCTCGAAGCAGGAGCTGTGCCAGATCATCCAGAAGCAGGTCCCCGATTTCACGTTCGTCGAGGCCCCGATCGGCAAGGACCCCGACCAGCGCAATTACATCGTGTCCAACGCCAAGATCGAGGCGACGGGCTACCGGCCCCGGGTCTCGCTGGAAGCCGGAGTGCGCGAGCTGATCAAGGGCTTCACCATGATCCGGAACTCGGTGTACGGCAACGTCTAGAACCCGTGAATCGTGAGTCGTGAATCGTGATTCGTAGTATCCACACCATCAAACCCCGCTCGATCGGGGGTATCGACTCACGAATCACGAATCACGAATCACGCCCTTTGTGAAGTTCCTCAAGCGCAGCGCGCGCCACCGCCCGAAGATCTCCCTGATCCTGCTCGACTGGAGCGTGCGCGAGAGCTTTCACCTGCTGCACTACCTCGGCCGGCAGGACGTGCCGCGCGATGCGTTCGAGGTCCTGGTCGTCGAGTATTACTCCCGCGTCTCGCAGGCCATCCGGAAGTTCGAGGACCAGGTGGATACCTGGCTGCTGCTCGAGATTCCGGAGGACTGCTATTATCACAAGCACGTGATGTACAACGCGGGCATCGTGCTGGCGCACGGCGAAATCTGCGTGATCTGCGACTCGGACGCGATGGTCAAGCCGGGCTTCATCCGCGCGATCGTCGAGGCGTTCGAGAAGGACCCGCGCGTGGTGCTGCACCTCGACCAGTTCCGCAACAACCGGCGCGACTTCTATCCTTTCAACTTTCCGAGCTTCGAGGCGGTCGAGGGAGAGGGCTGCATCAACAACGCAGGCGGCAAGACCGCCGGCATCCTCGATCGCAAGGACCCGATCCACAGCCGCAACTACGGCGCCTGCATGTGCGCGCGCCGGTCCGACTTGATCGGCATTGGCGGCGCCGACGAGCACGTGGATTTCGTCGGCCACATCTGCGGCCCCTACGACATGACTTTCCGCCTGGTGAACCACGGCCGGAAGGAATTGTGGCACCCGACCGAGTTCATGTACCACACCTGGCACCCGGGGCAGGCCGGCGTGGACAACTACCTCGGCCCGCACGACGGCCGCCATCTCTCCACGACCTCGCTCGCGGCATTGAGCTCTCGGCGCGTGCGGCCGCTGCTGGAAAATCCGGCGATCCGCCGGCTGCGCGAGCGCCCGGACACCGCCGCCGACGCGCTGCTCGACCAGGTCATCCGCCCCGAGGGCCCGTCGGATTGGCGGCGCGAGAAGCTCGAGGGCGGCCTCGTCGTGCGCCGGACGGACGAGGCCGATCTTCACGTTGGATTTCACAGGGGCTACACCATCTATCGGCACGGCGGGGTCTTCAGCGCCGGTCTTTCGATAAACGAGAGCCGGGGACACTACGGTCCCGATGGCCGCTCTGGCATCCTGGAAGCGCCGACTCTCGAAGGAATCAGGTCGCGAATCGACGCGCAAGAGTTCCTCGCGACCGCCGCCATTGCCTTGTTCACGCGGGCGTTCGCGTTCGCATGGCTCGCCGTCGGGCACGTGGTGCGCCGGGCGCAGCGCGGTCTTCTCGAGCAAGGCGCCGCAGGCTCGGGAACCCGAGCTTCCTTGCGGCAATTTGCCGGCCGGATCCGTTACCGCCTGACGCAATTTGCCGTGCAGGGCCGGGTCCTCGCCGAAGCGCTGCTCCACCTCGTTCCGAACCTGAAGCATGCACGCCGTCTGGTCAGCGAAACGGGCGACGTTTCGCTGGTGAAAGTCCTGGTGGACAGCCGGCGCGCGGAGATTTATCTCAGGCTGCTGCGCGCGCTGGGGACGATTCCGCGAGTGAAGCTGGAGCGCGTCGATGACAGCGCGCAGTTCGGTCGCATCCTGAACGACGTTGCGGCGGGCGCGCCGGGCACCCGGCTGGTCATCAGCCGGGACCTATATGCCCGTTACTATCCGGATGCCTTCCCGATGCGCGACCTCTTGGGCCTCGTTGTGCTTTAGCGCCGTGGCCACCGCAATGTTCGATGCCCGCCAGACACTTGAGCTCCTCTACCTCCTGGTGAAGAAGGAGCTGAAGGTCCGCTACAAGAACAAGTTTCTCGGCTATGTGTGGGCGCTGGTGAACCCGTTCGCGTTCGCCTTCGTCTACTGGATCGCGTTCAAGTTCATCATGCGGCTGGAGATCGTGAACTACTCGCTCTACCTCATCACCGGCATGTTCCCGTGGGTGTGGCTGAGCGCGGGCATGGTCGCCGGCACCCGCAGCTTCGTCGTCAGCGCCTCGCTCATCAAGAAGGCGCCCCTGCCGCGCGCAATCCTTCCACTCGGCAACGTCGCGCAGGAGATGGTGCACTTCGCCTTCGCGCTGCCCGTGATCATCGCATTCCTGTGGTTCGCGGGCGAAATCCGGCCCAGCGCGTCCTGGGTCTGGCAGGTGCCCCTGCTGCTCGCCCTGCAACTCGCCTTCGTTTATCCGCTCGCGCTCGGCTTCGCGCTTGCCAACGTCTACGTGCGGGACATCGAATACCTCGTCGGCATCGGCCTGTCGCTCCTGTTCTTCGCCACGCCGATGGTCTATCCGATCACCATGGTGCCCGAGGCCTATCGCCGCTGGTTCGAGCTGAACCCGCTGCATGCGCTGATGCAGTCGTGGCGCTCGGTGTTCCTGCAGAGCACGCTCGATTTCAACCACATGGCCTACGCCGCCGCCTGCGCCGCAGTAACAGGGGTGATCGCCTGGCTGCTTTACCGCAAGCTCGCGCCGCGTGTCGGGGAGCTGGTATGACCCACGCGGTGATGTGCGAGGACCTCTGGAAAACCTACCAGCTTCACCGGCCGCTCGGCGTGAAGACGCTCCTGCTCGGCGCCGACACGCCCAGGGACACGCGCTTCGCGCGCGAATGGGCGCTCGCCGAAGTGGGCTTCCAGGTGCCGCGCGGCCGAAGCTTCGGCGTGATCGGGCCCAACGGCAGCGGCAAGACCACGCTCCTCTCGATACTGCTCAGCACGGTGCAGGAGGACCGCGGGCGCGTAAGCCTCAGCGGGCGTGTCGCTCCGCTGCTCGAGCTCGGGGCTGGATTCCATGGCGATCTCACCGGCCGCGAGAACGTGTTCCTCTTTGGATCCATTCTGGGCGTGCGGCTGGCCGAGATCCGGCGGCGGTTCGACAATATCGCCGATTTTTCGGAGCTGGAGGGGGCGATCGAGCAGCCGTTGCGCACCTACTCCGCCGGCATGATTGCCCGGCTCGGCTTTTCCACCATCATCCACTCCCCGGCCGACATCCTGCTGATCGACGAAGTGCTGGCGGTAGGCGACGCGAGCTTCCAGGCCAAGTGCCACCGCGCGCTGCGCGAATTCCGGGCGCGCGGCGGCACTCTGATCATCGTCTCCCACAATATGAAGGAGGTGACCGAGGTCTGCGACGAGGGAATCTGCCTCGACCTCGGTCGCGTGGTCGACGCCGGGCCGATGGCGGGCGTCGCCGCGCGTTACCAGGAGCGCATGGCGGCGGCGGACCGCGCCCAGGTCAGGGGAGGCGCGCTTGGCAAGCCTTGAGCGCAGCCCGCGGCAGTTCGCCGAATTCCTCTACCTGCTCGTGCGCCAGGAGCTGAAGGCGCGCTACAAGGGGCGGGTCCTGGGCTACGTGTGGGCGCTCGCACACACGTTTGCGCTCGCGTTCGTGTACTGGATCGCCTTCAAGATCATCATGCAGCTGGACATGCCCAACTACTCGGTCTATCTCATCACCGGCATGTTCCCGTGGGTGTGGCTGAGCGTGGG
>Ga0137455_1000091_pt1 | contig 19826 bp, 20 predicted proteins | sample EasRivERMGT600_2_FD_102334 | JGI IMG/M metagenome (GOLD analysis project Ga0137455, IMG submission 102334) | Soil microbial communities from meander-bound floodplain in the East River, Colorado, USA - East River MetaG ERMGT600_2 | ecosystem: Environmental > Terrestrial > Soil > Floodplain ... | reverse complement strand
GTGACGCTGGACGCCCCCCGAGCGCGAACCGCGGCGTCGATCATCGCCTCGCGCCACTCGTCGACGCGCGACTCGGCGATCTTCTGCCACACCGCGGTCGCCCAGTTTTCGCTGTTGAAATACCAACTGAAGCCCCAGATCGGATGCACGGCGATCAGGACCGCGGTGATCGGCAGGCCGGCGCGAATCAGCTGCCGCAGCGCGCCCTGGAGCGTGTCGTTCTCGAGATCGCGCGCCACCGATCGGCGCAGGCGCTGCTCGGCCCACCAGCGCACGACCCGCTCGCTCCATTGCTGATCTGATTCGGGAGTCGGATCGTGCAGCATGCGATCCCACGCGGCGCGCTCGATCGGCCGGCTGACGCGGTGCCATAACATCTCGAGCGGCAACAAGACCACGAGTGAGAGGACGAGCGCGGCGACCACATCACCCACTGTCGCCGCCGCCGGCGTCAACATGCCGAGCCACGTCCATTCCGCATCGAGGCGCCCAACGTGAATCGCGAAGAACACGACGACGAAAATCACGCTCCAGTAGAAATCGGCCGGTGTCCGTGATCGCGAGTGCGCGACGGATTCGCGATGAATGAAGCCGATGATCGGATGCGGCGGCAAGCCGAGCGCCCGATTCGGATGGACGTCTTCAGGCGCATCGAAGTCATCGCTCCCGTCGGGCGATCGCACCGTCAGCGTCTGCCAACCGGAGGCGGCCATGCGCAGCCCCAGGAAGAAGCCGAAGCCAAGCACCCCGATCGTGTCGCGCAGCCACCACACGATCAGTGCGAGCAGGACGTTCGCGGCGCCGTTCAGGAAATCCCACAACGGGCTGCCGTCGCTGCGGCCCCTGATCGCGCGCACGACATTCGTGCCGCCGTCGAGCAGCAGCACGATGCTCGTCGCCACCATCAGTCCGCTGAATGCGAACGCGGATTGAAAGGAGATGAGCGCGCCGGCGAGGACGGAAAAGATGCCGCTGCTGTAATGCGTGCGGCTGCTGTCGGAATACCACGCGTCGGCCAGCTCGACGATGCCTGAGAGGAAGATCGCGACGCCGACCGCCGGCACACCCCAGACTGGCGAGACGAGCGGCGCGATCATGGCGATCGCGCCGAGGACGATCAACAGGATGCCGTTCAGTCTCGCGGTGAGCGGCACTCAGAGCGGTCCTTGCCGGGTGTCCCGTGACACCCGGCCATCCTATCGCGATTAGCTCAGCTCTTGGTCCGGCCTTCCGACTTGCGGCGCTTGTTGACCGTGGCCGCGGCAATCTGCTTGGACCGCTTCATGCTGCGGCCTTCCTTCCGCTCGCTGTCCTTGATGTGCTCGTACTGGCGTTCGTCCTTTGCCGTCCAGGCTTTTGGCATGAGTCCCCTCCCGTCGGAGAGTGATGCAGAAAATATTCCAGCCGGAGACATTTCGGGACTTGACCTGATGCGTGCGACGGAACACGATGCGCACGTCGGAGGATTGTGATGTCGAACGCCACTACTGTGGGCCGCAACGATCTCTGCCCCTGCGGGAGCCGCAAGAAGTACAAGAAGTGCTGCGAGCTCAAGCAGCGCAAGACCCGCGGGGCGACGATGATGATGCTGCTCGTCGGGCTCCTGATGGCCGCCGGCGTGATCGCCGGGATCACCGCGATGACCAGCGATCGCCGTGATGTGGCGCGGCCGGGTGGCGTCTGGTCTCCCGAGCATGGCCACTATCATTGATAAGGTGCCTGGGGTGCCTAGGGTGCCTGAGGTGCCTGAGGTGCTGGCGCTCCGATTGCACAGCGCACGACGTGCGGCTTCTCACAATCGCGACGATTCTTCTGTTCTCGAGTTGTAGTCGTTCGGCAAGCACGCCGCAAACGCCTACGAGTCCAACCACTTCCACGCCGCCGACGGTGTCGACGCCGGCGCCTGCGCCCAGCGTTCACACGTCGACACTCGTCCAGCTCAATGACGATCTTGCAGGCCGGCGCCTGTTTCCGTCGGATAACTGGTGGAACCAGGAGATCACCAGCGCGCCTCTCGATCCGCAATCCGATGCGTTCATCAACTTCATCGGCCGCACGCGGACCTCGCATCCCGACTTCGGCCCGCCGCCGTACGGCATTCCCTACGTCGGCGTCGGCAGCGGCGAGCCGCGCGCGCCCGTGACGTTCGTCGACTACGGCGACGAGAGCGACAACGGCTTTGGCTCGGAGCGCGGCTATCCGATTCCTGACGCCGCGAAGACGCAACCGAACTTCATCGAGGGCGGGCGCGCCGGCGGTGGATCCGATGGCGATCGGCATGTGCTGATCGTCGATCGCGATCGCTGGCTGCTGTTCGAGTTGTTCGCGACCAGATGGACCGGGCAGCGATGGGAGGCCGGCTCAGGCGCGGTCTACGATCTTGCGGCCAACGGCCGGCGTCCTGAAGGCTGGACGTCCGCCGATGCCGCGGGCCTCGCGATCCTGCCGGGGCTGGTGCGCTTCGACGAAGCGATGCGCGGGCCGATTCAACACGCGCTGCGCGTCACGGTGCGCAGCACCAACGGCTACGTGTGGCCCGCCTCGCATCGCGCCGGCAGCACCGGCGGCGCGCTTCCTCTCGGCGCGCGATTGCGATTGAAAACCTCCAAGGATATTTCGCGGTATCCGGCTTACATCCAGAACATTTTTCGCGGCATGCAGACGCACGGGTTGATCGTCGCCGACAACGGCAGCGACATGTACGTCTCGGGTGCGATGGATCCGCGATGGAACAACGACGAGCTCAATCCGGCCTTCCGCGCGCTCACGGCCGCGGACTTCGACGTGATTCGACTAGGCTGGCGCTAACTCGCCCATCAGCTTCATCATCTCGACATCGCGCGCGGCGCGCTGGCCGCTCTCGACCGCGCCGTTCATGTAGCCCTGCCACTTGCGGCTGGTGTGATCGCCGGCGAACGCGATCCGGCCGAACGATCGCGCGAGCTCGCCGCGCCATTCCGGGCGGAAGTCGGGGCCGAACACGGCGTAACCGCCTTTCGCAAACGGATCGAGCTCCCAGCTGATGCTGCGAAAATCGCGCGCCTCTTCCGGCTCGCCGAGCCACGAGAGGCGGCGAATCACGCGCTGTGGCCCGCCCTCTTCGAGCAGATCGCGCAACGCGCGGCTGGCGCGGCCGCCCGCGAGGAGCGTCAACCCCGCCGGCCCCGTGCCCGAGGTTTCCCAGATCGCGCCGGTATCGAGATTCGATCCGAACGCGCGCGGCCGCCCGGCCTTGCGCCACCAGCGCTTGTCAAAACGCACATGCGCCTTGGTGGCCGGCCCCGAGTTCAGGGCCTGCCACGCGCGACGCAGCGTGGCCGGAACCGCGGGCGTGAACTCGAGCGCGCGCGCAATCGCCGCCGGCGTCGTCAGCACCAGGTAATCGCCGGACACGATCGTGCCCTTCTTGCTGCCGTCGGCGACGTGCACGCGAACAGCGCGATCGTCCTGATCGATCTTCGTGACGATGGCCTTCAGGGCGATCTTCAATCCCTTGTGCGTCGCGAGCGCCTGCACGAGGCGATCGTTGCCGCCCTTGATTCGCGACAGCGTCACGCGGCCGGGATCGGTCGGCTGCGTCGACAGTTCGACGCCGACGAGGGCCGACAACTGATCGGCATCGGCGAGGAAGAATCCGCGCAGCCCCTGGGCCATGGCGATCGCTTCACGCGAGGCGGCGCGCGCCTCGAGCAACCCGCGCATCGAATGCGGCGCGATCGCCTGCGCGATGGTCGAATTCCAGTCACAGTCGGCTTCGCGAAACGCGCCGGCCTCGCGCGACAGCGCCTGTTTGAACTCGTTGAAGATCGTCCGCATGCCGTTGAACAACTGGACGCGGCCGTTGACGTCGAGCGCAAGACCGAAGCCCTCTTTCAAGACTGGCTGGAGCGTCAGGCGCAGCTCGTGACAGAGCGCGCGAATCGCGGCGTGCTCGCCGTCGATGAACTCGCCGCCCAGCTCGAGCGGCACGTCCGAGAATTCCTTGTCGTGGATCGTCCAGACGCGCCCACCGAGACGCTCGCGCGCTTCGAGGAGATGCACCTCGGCGCCGCGGCCGATCAGATCGCGCGCCGCCACCAACCCTGCGAGTCCGCCGCCGATGACGACGACACGCTGGCCCTTCAGCGAGGGCGTCAGCGGTTTGGGCACGATGCGTTCAGCAGGCGATAGGATTCGACGTCGAGCACGGGCGGCGATGGTCCCGGATCCATTCCGGGACGGCCGTTGCCGTTGGGCATGACCGGGGTGATGCGCACCTTGCCGCCCGCGAGTCCAACTCCGGGCCGGACCACTTCGGACTGTTTCATCAGTCCCGTGACTTCCACCATCGATCCTTCATGCGCCTTGATGTCGGCGAGGACTTTCTTGTCGCCTTCGAGGCGCACCTTGGTGCCGAGTTCTATGACGAAGGTCGACTCGTGTTCAGGATCGCGGCCGACCGTGAACACGCGCCCGCGGGCGCAGCCGGATATCGACAACCGCGTCGAGTCCTTTGGCACCGGGCGTTCCTGCGCTGAGAGCAGGTTCGACAATGCCGCGAGCAGCGCGAGTGCGAGGAGCGTCGATCTCATATCCCCAGCTTACTGCCACACGTGTCGACGGATCGAGCTTCGGCGGCCGGGGTCCGCGGGGGCGAACGCCGGCGGTCAGCGGCCCATACTCGAGCTCGTCGCCGCTGGCGGCGCTGCGCAACAACAACCCGCCGCGGCTCATGTCGCCGCGGCCGACGAACGAAGTCGGGTAGCGCAGGCGATCGCCGAGGATCGGCAGCAGCACGTCCACATACTTGCCGCTCGCGACGCTGCCGAGCAGGATGACCTGCGCCTTCTTGCCGATGCGGGCCGAGAGCGCGATGACGTCGCGCTCGAGCGCCGATCGATATTCGGGGTTGTCGAGACTGACGTCGCCGACCGCGAATTCGCGCAACAACGCGAGCGTGAACGGCCGATCGGGATCCTGCAAACCGCGCGTCGGCGTGATCACCAGCGCTTCGCCAAAACGCTGCGCGTAGCTCAGCTTGCCGCGGAAGTACAGGCCGCTCATGAACGCGAAGGCGCGTCCGAGCGACAACTGGCCGGCGCGCAGCTCACGCGAGGTGACGGCCGGCGACTTCGGATTGAGCAGGATCGATGCGCGCCGACCGCCGCAATACGCGGGAGAGAGAAGGAAAACGGATCTCACGTGCCAGCACGATTGTATCCATTTCCCTCCCCGCCCTGCTCAGCGCGACGCCAGCTCCATCGCGACCTCGTCCAGCCGGTCGTAGCTGATCCCGGCGCCGCGCTCCATGCCGGTGCTGAGCACCATGTCGCGCACGACTTTCGACGGGTACTTCGACGTCGCGTTGAGGCGCGTCTTGCCGTGCTCGGAGGTCAGCGTGGCGGTCACCACCGATTCGGCGTCGGGAAACGGCGCGTAGACTTCGGTGAACACGATGCGGCCGGGCGGATTGATTTCCCTGTAGACGCCGTAGAACTCCGCGTCGCCCTTCGGGTGGCGATTGACGAAGCGCCACTTGCCGCCGACGCGAAGATCGACCTCGCACACCGGCACCGAATACCCGTCGCCGAGGTTGCCCCACCAGCGCTTGATGTGCTCGGGCTTACTCATCGCCTCGAAGACGAGGTGCGGCGGCGCATCGAAGAGCCGCGTGAAATGAATCTCCGTATCCGACGGGGTCGTGACCTTGAACGTTTCGCTATTTGCTACTCGGCTTGCCGCCATGTCTCTTCCCATGTTTCTTTTCTCCGGATTTCATTTGTTGAAGATAGAGCTCGAGGCTGTCGAAGTGCTGCTCCCAGATCTGCCGATACCGTTCCGTCCACTCGGCGACTTCCTTGAGCGGCGCCGCTTCGATGCGGCACGGGCGCCACTGCGCTTCGCGGCCGCGGGCAATGAGGCCCGCCCGCTCGAGGACGCGCAGGTGTTTCGAGACGGCGGGCATGCTCATCTCGAATGGCTCCGATAGCTCGGTGACGGAACATTCGCCCGACGCCAGCCGGGCGAGGATCGCCCGCCGGGTCGGGTCGGCCAGTGCCGCGAACGTGGTGCTCAGTTGATCGGCCATGTGTATTGAACCATCCAGTTAATTAACCTTTTAGTTAAATACATCGAACGGCGGTCAAGGTCAAGCTTTGCGTGACATTTTGAACATGTTCATTTTTTAGCTTGACGACGCCACGGCAAGGGCGTAGTTTCTTGAACATGTTCAAAGACGCCGCCCGCGCGGTCCCCCAGCGCGCCGCCAGCGAGGAGACACGCCGGCAGATCCTGGATACCGGGCTGGTCCTGTTTCGCGAGAAGGGCTTCGACTCGACGACCATTCGCGAGATCGCGACCAAGGCGGGGCTCTCGCTCGGAGCGGCCTATTACTACTTCACCAGTAAGGAAGCCATCGTCGCGGCCTACTACGACTACGTCCAAACGCAGCATCTCGAGCGCGCCCGGCAGGCGTTCGAGACGGCGAAGACCTTCAAGCAGCGGCTGCTCGCGGCGTATCACACCAAGATCGACGTGATGGAGGGCGACGAGCGATTGTTGCGCGCCCTGTTCCGTTTCGGCGGCGATCCGGATCATCCGTTGTCCTGGTTCGGTCCCGCCTCCCGCGAGCAGCGCCGACTGAGCGTCGCCGTGTTCGAAGAAGCCCTCGGCAACGAGAAGCTGCCAGACGATGTGCGCAGCGCGGCCCCGACACTGTTGTGGACACTGCACATGGGCGTCCTGCTGTATTTCCTCTACGACAGTTCGCCCTCACACCGCCGTACCCGCAAGTTAATCGACGCCGCCGTCGACTTCGTCGTCGACGCCAAGCGCGTTGCGACGCTGCCGTTGATGCGGCCGATTCGACGACGCGTGCTCACGATTCTCGAAGAAGCCGGCTTGCTGCCGACTGTCGCCGCCTGACTCGCCTGTTATTGGAGGCCCCATGCTGCTCTTCTTGGCCGCGCTCGTCGCCGTGCCGATCGCCTTGCTGGCGCTGTACGAATACATCGACAGCCAGAGGCTTGGGATCAGGCCACCTACGGAGCCTTCAACACGCCCCCAGTGGGTACTCGCTGCGATCATTGGCGCAGTGGTTATTGCGTCAATCGCGTACCACGTGCTGCTGGGCAGGGGACTGGGGCAAACTTCAGCGCTGTTCATCGGCATTCCCGCGGTACTTGCACTGGCAGCAGTGTTCGTACCGACGCGATCGGCTGTCGGCGTCGCGTTCAAGGCCGTGACGATCGGTCTGTTGGTGTCGATGATCTTTTTACACGAAGGGATCTTGTGCGTCCTCATGTCGGCGCCGCTGTTCTACGCCGTCGCGCTGTTTGTGGGGTGGGCGGTGAGCGAAATCAACGCGCCACAGGACCGCGGAAGATTGTTGTCGCTCATCCCGATCCTCGCGATCCTGCCAATGACTCTCGAGGGCGTGACGCCGCTCACGACCATCGATCGGGTGACCACCGCTTCGGAAACACGCGTCGTTGACGCCAGTGCCGCGGACATTGCCGCAGCGATCGGCGGCCCACCGCGATTCGATCGCCAATTGCCGTTCTATCTCGGGATGGGGTTTCCACGCCCGACCACCAGCCATTACGACGGGCGTCGGTGGGTCATCCAGATGCGCGGCGGCGAAATGCGGTTGAACGGCATGGAGCCGCGGGCCGGCACGCTGATCCTCGAACGCGATGCCGAGGGTCCTGGCTTCATCAGCTGGAAGGCCGTGTCTGACGACAGCCACATGCGGCATTTCCTGTCCTGGCAGTCGTCGCACGTCGAGTGGACGGCGATCGACGCGAAGACGACGCGGGTCACATGGACGCTCACCTACCGCCGTGATCTCGATCCGGCGTGGTACTTCGGGCCGATGGAGCGGTACGCGGTGCGTCTCGCTGCCGGCTACCTGATCGACGCCGTCGCCACGCCATGACCACCGATCCGTATCTGCTCGTTCGCGCCGCAACGATCTATCTGCCGATCATCATGCTGGCAGCGGCATGGATGAGCAGGCGGCCCGATCACCGCGCGCTAACCGGCGCCTTCATGTCGATGGCGTGGAACGTGCCGGCGCTGCTGGCGATCCACCTCGTTGCCGATCGCGCCGGCTGGTGGCAATTCGATGCTGACGGCGGAATGCTGCTCGGTTTCCCTGTCGATCTCTGGTTAGGGTGGGCGTTGCTGTGGGGACCGGTGCCAGCCTTGCTCTTTCCATCAGCGCCATTGGCGATTGTTGTCGCTGTCGGACTGCTCGTCGATCTGATCCTGATGCCGGCCGGATTCCCGGTCGTCCGTCTTGGTGATGACTGGCTAATCGGCGAGGCCGTCGCGCTCGCTGCAGCTCTGATTCCGGCTCAACTTCTCGCGCGATGGACGGCCGCGGATCGACGCTTGCGCGATCGTGCGCTGTTGCAAGTGATCGCGTTCGTCGCGCTGTTGGGCCTCGTCTTTCCCGCCATCGCGATCGAATCAAGCCACACCTCTTGGATGAACCCGATGACATACCCGCAATGGGTTCTTGGCTTCTTCATCCAGTTGTTGGCGCTGCCTGCCCTGCTTGGTTTCTCGGCCGTGCAGGAATTCGTCACGCGCGGCGCGGGTACGCCGGTGCCGTTCGATCCGCCGCGCCGCATCGTCAGCACCGGACCCTACGCGTATGTCTCGAACCCGATGCAGCTGTCAGCGGTCCTTCTCCTGCTGTTGATCGGCCTCGTCATCCGGAATCCGTGGGTCGCCGGCGCGGGCGTGATGGGACACATCTATTCGATCGGTCTTGCCGGATGGGACGAAGACTCGGATCTGACGACGCGTTTCGGTGAGGCGTGGCTGACGTATCGCCGACAGGTGCGCAGCTGGGTCCCGCGATGGCGGCCCTGGTATCGCGATCACGAACCAGTCGGCACGCTCTACGTTTCAGAGGAATGCGACATGTGCCGCGAAGTGGCGGAGTGGTTTCGGGCGCGGGGCGCACGCGGGCTGGTAATCGCGCCTGCCGAAGACCATCCCCGCGAGACGTTGACCCGCATCACCTACGAATCGACGGAGGGCGCGTATCGCGCGTCGGGCATGGCGGCGGTGGCGCGCGGGCTCGAGCACGTGCATCTTGGCTGGGCCTTCGTCGGGTTTGCGATCAGGATGCCGATCGCCTCGACATTGATTCAACTCATCGCCGACGCTTCGGGCGCCGGGCCGCGCACAGTGAGACGCCGAGCGGCTCGCGCCGAGTGTCAGAACTAGTCGAACGGTTCTACCGTCATCACGAAGTCGGCCGCCTTCACCGTCGTGAAATCCGGCATCGTCGGCCGGGCCGGATACAGATTCGCATTGCGCTCGATCGCCGCCGCCGATACGCGCGGCGTCATCGGCACCGCGGGACGATACAGATTGACGATCGTCTCGAGATGCTGGGGCGTTGGCGCGGGAATGCCGGCGTTCGTGAGCGCAGTGATGGCGGCCCTGGGATCCTTGTGCAGCAACTCCTGCGCGCGCGCGATCGCTCTGGTGATCTTCCGAATCACGTCCGGATGCGAGGTCGCGTACTCCCTCGTGGTGCCAAGTGAATGAATCTGCCCATCGCGAAGCGGCGCGACTTCCCCGCCGGATTGGTTGACGATCATCACCACGCCGAGACGGACGAGCGCGTCCTCGAGGAATGGCGAGTGCGTGTAGAGCGCGTCGACGACGTTGGTGGTCAACGCTTCGATCTGATCCTCGGCGCGGCGAATGACGATCTGTACGTCCTGATCGGCATTCATGCCCGCTTCCGCGAACAGGATGCGCATCCGCCGCGGCGGCTCGGGGGCGACGCCGATCCGGAGACCTTTCAGTGCCTTCAACCGATCGACGAGCGGCGCTTTTGGATCGAGCTTCAGCTTCGCGGCGACATCAGCCCGCACGATCAGGTTGATCGGATCGTTGGCGAGGAGATTGGCGAAGAGCACGAATGGGTGCTGCTCGGCAATCAAGCCGAGATACACCGGCGGCTGCAGCAAAGCGACGTCGACGCGGCGCTGCATCAGGATCATGCCGCTCATGTTCGGCGCATCCGGGACGACGATCTCGATGTCGAGGCCTTCCGCCTTGAACAGGCCGGCGCCCTGCGCGATCCAGAACGAGATGTATTGGAGGTTGTCGCGCTCGGGGATGCCGACGCGAATCGGCTGCGCGGAAGCAACATTGACACTGAAGGCTGCAGCGAAGACGATCGCGACGCACTGTGGCAGGGTTCGCATCGGGCCAACACGCTATCAACACAGGCGAGATTATGCAAAACAAGCTTGTTTCATCAGTCGGATTGAGTCGCTTTTCTGGCTCAACCATCATTCTCGGCCTCGCCCTGTCGGCGGCTCCGGTCCATGCGCAATCGAAACCGCTGCCGCCGGTGGTCGGCATCACCGCCGCCGAGATCCAGACAGTGCTGCAACACAAAGGCGCGGAAGGCGCCGGAGTCGATCGGCAGATCAAGGTCGCGGATCTTGGTGACTACAAGCTGGGCGTCGGCGTGCTGTATCGCGGACCGACGAAGCCCGGCGCGCCGGTGGCCGCGATCAGCCACAGCAGGGTGACCGAGGCGTTCTACATCATCTCCGGCGGCGGCACGCTCGTGACCGGGACCGCGGTCGAGAACGATCGTGCGTTCCCTCCGGAAACCGAATTCGTGCGTCTCGCGGTTGGGCCGAGTAGCGGCGGCGTCTTCAAGGGCGGCGATCGCCGTCCGATCGCAGCCGGTGACGTCGTCATCGTGCCCGCTGGCATGCCGCATGGCTTCGACGACATCACCGATCACCTGACGTATCTCAGTATTCGTCCGGATCTCGCCGGCGTGCTGCCTGCGAATTACGTGCATCCAGCGCTGAGAAAGTAGTCACCGGCGAGCGTGTTCCCTTGTGAACACCCGGCGAGGCGCGCATGGGACTAATGTGGATGCATGAACACAACTAACTCTTTTGCCCAAGGCCTCCTCTTCGGTTCGGTGGTTGGCGCCGGGCTGGTGCTGTTGCTGGCGCCCCGCGCGGCGGCCGAAGCCAGGCGAACACTTACCGATTCCGCGAACTCCCTTCGTGACGCCACCACGGATCAGTATGGCCAGGCACGCCGGCGTGTCGTCGCCACCGTCGACGAGGTCGTCGCCAGTGGCGCGGGCGTTCGCAATGACGTCGCCGACGCGATCGGGCGTGGCGCGCGCGAAGTGGAACGCGTCGCGGTCAGCGTGAAGACCGTTCCACCCGCGCGAGAGCTGTAAGCAGGCCCGTGAAGACGCTGACTCTCGCGGGCATCGTGTTGATTGTTCTTGGCATCGCCGCGCTGGCGTATCAGGGGATCACGTACACCAGCCGCGAAACGGTCGTCGACATCGGCCCGATCCACGCGACCGCCGAACGCGAACGCACCTTCCCGCTGCCGCCGATTGTCGGCGGCGCCGCCGTCCTGGCCGGCGCCGCACTGGCGATCGCCGGCGCGCGACAGAAGAAATGACCGTCGCGATCGCCGGCGCGGTGGCCTGTCACCTCACGAGCAGTTGAACGTGCGTAGCTGCAGCGCCGGCTGCGGCCCCTCTCCCGAGTAGATCGTTGCGCTGTTGCCCGCTGCGTCGGTGGCCTTCAACGTGACACGTATCGCGACCGGCGAGCCTTCAGGCGCCGAAGTGCCGCACGTGTCGGTGAAGGAGAACGTCGACAGCGGGCCGACCTGCGTCTTAACTTTACTGCCGCCGTACGCGTACTCGACCTTCCAGTCGTACGAGACGACCGGCTGCGGCAGCTGCGCGGTGACCGCGCTCAGCGTGCAGGTGGTGCTGGCCGTCCTGATGCGGCACTCGGTCGTCGGCGCCGTCGGCGACACCGCGGGATCGTAAAGCAGGAACGCGAGGTTGTAGGACGGTGAAGCCTGCCTGACGTCGAGGTACGACGTCCCGCCTGCATAGACGAAGCGAATCGATCCGGTGCGCGGCGCGCCGGAATTGGGAGCGGCAGTGTACGAAAACACTGTCCGATCCGTGCCGGCGCGCGGGGCGTTGAGTGTGATCCAAGGGGTATCGCTCAGCGCCACCCAGTCGCAGGAACCCGAGGTGCGCAGCAACTGGACGTTGAAGTTGCCGCCGATCCCGGGAAGCGATGCCGGGGTCTCCAGGTTATAGGCGCACGATACGGCGCACGTGGCCGGCGCGGCTTGACCGTCGATCTGCGCCATGACCTTCTGCGTCGCCGTGGCATGGTCGCAGCCGCTGGTCCGATAGCGATAGTACTCACCGAGCCAGATTGCCGCGCCGTCGGGATCCACCGCCGATTGCGCGGAGCGGCCCATCGCCTGATACTTGGCGCCGAGCTGCCGGCGGAAATCCACGACGTGATCTCGCGGCGGATAGACCGCGTTCTCAGGGAAGACCAGCAGCGAACAGATCTGCCCAGGCGGGGCGCCGTCGATCTGCGCCAGGGCGCGCTGCGTGGCCGTGTCGTGATCGCATCCGTTCACGCGATAGCGGTAGTACTCGCCGATCCAGGTCGCCTCGCCCTCCTGATCGACGATGACCGCAGCCGGGCGCCGGCCCATCGCCAGGTATTTGCTTTCGAGCTGTGCGCGAAACTCGACACCATCCGGGCGCGGCGGAAAAGCGATCACTGCCGGACGCGATACGAAACTACCGCCGGTTGTGTCGGGTGTCACAGCCGATGGTGAGGTCGGCATCGCCGCGTGAGGTTCCTGCGGGTCGCGGGAACACGACGAGAGGCACGCAACAGCCAAGAAAATCGCAAATGATCGACGAAATACCATGGGCGGTCGGTCTCCTGATGGATGTCCGCGCCCTGGCAGTGCATAAGCCTTGCCGATTCGAATGGCGTCCTGGCGCGTTACCGCGCCGGTCGTGCAATGCGATAGAGCTTCGTCGCGGTGCGGATGATCACGCTGCCGTTGGCGACGGCGGGACTGGCCAGCGTCATCTCGCCGAGTGAGTTGCGGCCGAGCACCTTGAATTCGCGTCCCGCCTGCAACACGAAGGTGTCGCCGTCCTCGCTGATCGCGAATAGCTTCCCGTTGTAGGCCCACGGCGATGCCGAGAACGTTCCGGCATCGGGCGCGATGCGCTGCCGTGGATAGATTTCTTCGCCGGTCTTCGGATCGTTCGACGTCACGAAGCCGCGATCCATCAGCGTGTAGTACTGATCGCCGAGCACGAGGGGCGACGGATACGCCGGCGCCAGCGTCGGATTCGACCACGCGATGAACTCGTTGCCGCGCTCATCACCCTTCAAACTGATGTCGCCGGACGCGCCGGGCCTGATCGCGTAGGTCGGCCGCTTCGCATCCGGAAAGTAACCGGAGCTCACGAACAACAGTCCGTGACTGGCGAATGGCGTGACGGCATGAATCGACGTCATCCCGGTGAGCTGCCACAGCAGCTTCCCTGAGAGATCGTACGAGCGCACGCCCTTCGTGCCGGTCGTCACGATCTCGGTACGCCGATCGTTCTGCCAGACGAATGGCGTCGCCCAGTTCGAGGCTTCGCCCTCACGATCCGCGCGCCATAACTCGTTGCCGGTGCGAGCGTCGAACGCCGCGACAAACGATCGCTCTTCGTTATCGTTGACGATGTAGATGCGTCCGTCGTGTAAGACGGGTGACGAGGCGGGGCCCCAGCCCGTGCGCATCTTTGGGGCGGGCATCGGCTTCGACCACACCGGCCTTCCACTCATGTCGAACGCGAACAGTCCGACATATCCCAGATAGACGTAGACGCGCTGGCCATCGGTGACCGGCGTCTCCGACGCGTAGGAATTTTTCTGGTGCACCGGCTGCAACGGCACCGCGGCGTGCATGACGCGTTCCCAGTTGATCTGGCCGGTCTTGAAATCCACGTCGTAGAGCACCCAGCGATGTTCGTCGACCGGCTGGCTGATGTCGTTGCCGGTCATCGGGCCGCCGAGCGATCGCGCGAGATAGGTACCGACCGCATTCAGCGTCGGCGCCGGCTGCTTGACGTTGATCGCGGTCACGACGAACACGTGGTCACCCCATACGACGGGCGAGCTCCAGCTGCGACCGGGCACGTCGATCTTCCAGGCGACGTTCTCGGTCGCGCTCCATGTATCGGGAAGGCGCGCGTCGTCAGGCGCAACACCAGCACCGCTGCCGCGGAACTGCGGCCAGTTTTGCGCGTGCGCTGACACCGAGACGAGCAGGAACACGAGCGTCAGGAGTACCGCCATGGTGCCGGCGATTCTCGCATAATGGGCGGCATGCGCAGCCCCACTTCTCTTCTGCTTACAGGCGCGGCGGCAGTGGCCATGATCGTGACTGGCGTCGGCGCGCGTCATGAAGCGGCCGCGGTGGCAACGGGCTACCAAGAGGTGAAGGGCTGGCCCACCTTGCCGGCGGGCATGCAGATGGGCGAGGCCGCCGGCGTGGCCGTCGACGTCAACGGTCATGTCATGGTCTTCCATCGCCCGGGCCGTGGCTTCGACACGGCGGCCACCGAGCTCTTGAAAGATCCCGCGGTGCTCGAGATCGATCCGCAATTGGGCCGTTTGTTGAATTCGTGGGGCGCGAACACGTTCCTGGTTCCGCATGGCATCACCATCGATCAGGCGAACAACGTGTTCCTCACCGACGTCGCGCTGCAGCAGGTGTTCAAGTTCTCGCACGACGGCAAGCTCCTGTTCAGCGTCGGCGAGCCGCGCGTCGGGAAATGGGACGCAACGCATTTCAATCAACCGACGGACATCGCGATTCGCGTCGACGGCTCGTTCTATGTGTCCGACGGCTACGTCAACAGCCGCGTCGCGACCTTCGACAGCCACGGCAAATGGTTGCGGGAGTGGGGAAAGAAAGGCGCAGGCCACGGCGAGTTCAGCAATCCGCACGGCCTGACGTTTGTGACCGGCAACACCGATGTGATCGTCGCCGATCGTGAAAACTCGCGGCTGCAGTTGTTCGATCGCAACGGCGCCTTCAAGCGCGAGTGGACGGGCACGAAGGACGCGGCCACGACCGGACGCGTGTTTAGCGTTGCAACGGACGCCGACGGGTTTCTCTACGTCGGCATTCGCCGCGCCGACTACGACACCGCCCACACCGGAGTGTTGAAACTGGATCGCGATTGGAAGATCGTCGCGGCGATCGGCTTCGACAAGCCCGGCGATCCGGTTTTCAACGCCGTGCACGACCTGGCGGTAGGGCGCGACGGGTCGATCTACGTCGCCGAAACCCGCACAAAACGCGTCGTCAAGCTTCGTCCGCGCTAGCAGGCCCGCCGGAGGCTGGGCCAAGAGACACTGCCTTATACTGGCCCTGGTCACATGGCCCTGGCTTCGCGCCTCGCCCGCACTGCCCTGTTCGCGCTGGCCGTCAGCGGATACGTCGCCGCGTCGGCGGCTCGTGTCGGGTCGGCGCCGCAACAGTCATCCACCGCGGCAGCCACGACGCCGAGCGTCGCGCCCGACCTGCGCGCGGCGCTCGACACGTATTGCATCGCGTGCCATAACCAGCGGCTCAAGACCGCCGGGCTGATGCTCGACACGATCGATGCGGGATCGCCGCACTCCAATCCGGAAGTCTTCGAGAAGGTGATCGCGCGACTGCGCGCCGGGTCGATGCCGCCCGCAGGACGGCCGCGGCCGGACGAGGCCACGGCGCAGTCGATCGCGGCGTCGATCGAAGCGGACATCGATCGCGCGTGGTCGGCGTCGCCGAACCCTGGACGCATCAGCTCGGTGCATCGCCTCAATCGCACCCAGTACAGCAACGCGGTCCGCGATCTGTTCGCGCTCGATCCGAAGGCCTTCAACGTGACGTCGCTGTTGCCCGGCGATGAAACCGCCGACGGCAGCTTCGACAATTTCGCCGACGTCCTCAGCATCTCGACGACGCATCTCGAGCGCTATCTGTCCGCGGCGCGCCAGGTGACGCGGCTCGCGACCGGCATCCGGCCTTCGGCGCCCGCGCTCACGACCTTCGAGATTCCGCTGCACGTCGTCCAGGACGATCGGCAGGATGAAGACCTGCCCTTTGGATCGCGCGGCGGGATCGCGATCCGCCACCAGTTCCCGGTCGATGGCGAGTACTCGATTCGCGTCCGCTTGCGTCGCCAGTATCAGGATTACCTGATGGGCATGGGCTGGCCGCAGCAACTCGACGTGCGGCTCGACGGCAAGTTGATCAAGCGATTTACCGTCGGCGGCAAGGCGCCGGGCACACCGGCGGCGTCGAGCTATGCCGGCGATGGCGAGCCTGGCTTCGCCGGCGCGCCCGAGTGGGAAACCTACATGCAGTTGACCGGCGACACCGGCCTCGACGTGCGGGTGCCGGTGACCGCGGGCACGCGCGTGGTCGGCGTGTCGTTCGTGCGCGAGATGTGGGAGCCGGAAGGATTGCCGCAACCGCTGCAACGCGGCCGCGTCCTCACCAACGATCAGATCTACATGGGCTATGCAGCGGTCGGCGCGGTCGACATCGGCGGTCCGCATCGCGTTGAAGCGGCGGTTCCGAAGACGGCGAGCCGCAAACAGATCTTTATTTGCGAGCCGAAGTCCGCAGCGGATCGCGCGTGCGCCGATCGCATCCTCAGCCGGATGGCGCGCCTCGCCTATCGTCGGCCGATCACGACGGCCGATCGCAACACGCTCTTAGCGTTCTTCGACGCCGGCGCGCGCGAAGCAGGATCGCCTGCCCTGAGCGAGCGTCAGCGAGTCGAAGGGTTCGACGCCGGCATCCAGTTCGCGCTCGAGCGCTTGCTCGTCGATCCGGATTTCCTGCTGCGCGTGCATGCCAATCGCGGCGACGGCCGGATCAGCGACGTCGAGCTCGCATCGCGCCTGTCGTTCTTTCTCTGGGCGAGCGTGCCGGATGACGCGTTGCTCGCGGCGGCGGAGCGCGATGAATTATCCAAGCCGGCGACGCTCGAACAGCAGGTGCGCCGCATGCTGGCCGATCCGCGCGCGAAGACGGCGCTGGTGGACGACTTCACGTCGCAGTGGTTGAACCTGCGCCGCGTTGACGAAGTGGTCGCGCATCCGGATTTCTATCCGGACTTCGATGACAACCTCCTTGCGGCCTTTACGGAGGAAACGCGGCTGTTCGTCGAGAGCACGCTGCGTGAGGATCGCAGCGTGTCGGACCTGCTGCGCGCCGACTACACGTTCGTCAACGAACGATTGGCGCGCCACTACCGCATCCCCGGCATCTACGGCACGCGATTCCGCCGCGTCACGCTGCCCAACCCCGAGCAGCGTGGCGGCCTGCTTGCCCAGGGCGCGATTCTGTCGACGACGTCGTATCCCGATCGCACGTCGCCCGTGCTGCGTGGCAAGTGGCTGCTCGACAACATCTTCGGCGTCTACGTTCCGCCACCGCCGCCGGATGTGAACACGACGCTGCCCGAAGTTCGGCCGGGCACGCTGCCGCCGACAATTCGAGAACGGCTCGCGCAGCATCGCACCAATCCGGTGTGCGGCAGTTGTCACGCGGTGATCGATCCGCCCGGCTTCGCGCTCGAGAACTTCGACGCGATTGGCGGCTGGCGCACGATCGATGAGTCCGGCAAGCCGGTCGATGCCGTCGGCACGACCGTCGGTGGCGCATCGATCGACGGCATCAAGGGCCTTCGCGAGCTGCTGCTCAGGAATCCCGATCGGTTCCCGACCACGCTGACGGAAAAACTGCTGGCCTACGCGCTCGGCCGGCGTCTCGAGTATTACGATCGTCCGGCCGTCCGGCAGATCGTCCATGCGGCGGCCGCGACCAACTACCGCTGGTCATCATTGATTCTTGGAATCGTCAACAGTCCGCCTTTCCTGATGCGGGGATCCTCATGACGCTGCTTACGGCGAAACCACTGGCCAGGCGCACGGTGTTGCGCGGGCTCGGCGCCGCACTCTCGCTGCCGATTCTCGATGCGATGACGCCGGCGGTCGCGCGCGCCGCGGCGCCGGTGAAACGCTTCCAGACGTTCTACGTGCCCAACGGCATGGCGATGGAGTACTGGCTCCCGAAGACAGCCGGCGCCGACTTCGAGCTCACGCCGATCCTCGAGCCGCTCGCGCCCTACCGCAACCAGATGCTCGTCCTGTCCGGACTCAAGGCGAACTGGAATTACATCCACGCCGGCGCGTCCGGATCGTTCCTGACCGGCACGACCCGTGGCGGACGCAACGAGGTCGAGATCATCGCCGACGTCTCGATGGATCAATTGCTGGCGCGGCATTTCGCCAGCGAGACACAGCTGGCCTCGCTCGAGCTCGCCATGGATCCGGCCAACAACGCCGGCGCGTGCACCGGCAATCTCAGCTGCGTCTACACGCACACGCTGTCGTGGCGCAGCAAGACGCAGCCGTTGCCGATGGAATTCAACCCGCGCGCGGTGTTCGAGAAACTGTTCGGCGACAGTGGCAGCACCGATCGCGCCGCGCGGGAAGCGCGGCTCCGCCAGCACAAGAGCATTCTCGATTCCGTGAACGACAAGCTGGCGGCGCTCAGAAAGTCGCTGGGCCCGCAGGACCAGACCAAGATCAACGAATATGCCGACTCGGTTCGTGACGTCGAGCGGCGCATTCAGAAGGCGGAGCAACAGCGCGACCTGGACCTGCCGCAGATGGACGAACCGCAAGGCGTCCCGCCGGTCTTCGAAGATCACCTCGACCTGATGCTCGATCTGCAGGTGCTCGCGTTTCAATCGGATCTGACGCGCGTGATCTCCTTCATGATCAGCAAGGAGCAGAGCGCGCGGCCCTATCCGCAAATCGGCGTGCCCGAAGCGCATCATCCCCTGTCGCATCACGGCGACCAGCCCGAGCTGATCGCGCGCATGTCGAAGATCAATCGCTATCACACGGAGTTGTTCGCGAACTACCTCGCCCGCCTGCGCGCGACGCCGGATGGCGACGGTTCGCTGCTCGATCACATGACGATCCTCTACGGCTCGGGCATCTCGAACAGCAACCGCCACTCCGGCGACAACCTGCCGATCCTCGTGATGGGCGGCGGCGCCGGCCGGCTCAAGGGCGGCCGCCACCTCGCCTACACCGACAAGCCGTCGATGGCGAACCTGCTGGTTACGCTGATGGACAAGATGGATGTCCCGGTCGAGCGTCTCGGCGGCAGCACCGGCAAGCTCGCGATCGACACCGTCTCGATGTAAATGGCCCGGCACTCCGCGCGCCTGTCGATTTTGATCCTCGCGATCGCGGCGACCGCCGCGGCGCAGGAGCGGCCTGCCCTGATCGATGCGGCGAAGAACGCCGATCGCGCGCAGTTGCGTGCGTTGATTCAAAGAAAAGCCGACGTCAACGCCGCCGCTGCTGATGGCACGACCGCGCTGCACTGGGCGGCCTATCGCGATGACGCCGAGAGCGTCGATCTCCTGGTTCGCGCCGGCGCCAACGTCAACGCCGCCAACGATCTCGGCGCGACGCCGTTGTGGAACGCAAGCATGAACGCCGGCGCGGCGATCGTCCGGAAGTTGCTCGACGCCGGCGCCAATCCCAATCTGGCATTGCTTGCCGGCGAAACCCCGCTTATGGTCGCCGCGCGATCGGGCAAGGCCGACGTCGTCGCCCTGCTGCTCGCCAAAGGCGCCGACGCCAACGCTCGCGCCTCACGCCAGCAGACCGCGTTGATGTGGGCCGTCTCGCAGCGGCATCCCGATGTCGTGAAGGAGCTCGTCACGCACGGCGCCGACGTGCACGCACGATCGTCGGAATGGCAGGAGATGATGGCGGTGCCGCCGCACGGCGTGCCGCAATACAACAAGATCATTCCGCACGGACGCGATACGGCGCTGCTCTTCGCGGCGCGCGCCGGCGATCTCGAGTCGGCGAAGATGCTGGTGAGCGCCGGGGCGAACGTCAATGACG
>Ga0137455_1000090_pt1 | contig 19843 bp, 21 predicted proteins | sample EasRivERMGT600_2_FD_102334 | JGI IMG/M metagenome (GOLD analysis project Ga0137455, IMG submission 102334) | Soil microbial communities from meander-bound floodplain in the East River, Colorado, USA - East River MetaG ERMGT600_2 | ecosystem: Environmental > Terrestrial > Soil > Floodplain ... | reverse complement strand
GATGAGCGTTTCGAGTTCGACCAGGGCCGCGAACGAACCGGTGTAGGTGAAGAGCGCTTTCTGGTCGGGAACGAACGCGCCTTCCTCATAGAGGCGCGTGATCCTGAGCGGTTCGGCCTTCGCCGAGTAGTAGCTGCGCAGGACGTCGATGGCGGGGTTGACGGCGCAGATCACGCCGCGGCGCAGGAACACGCCGTAGGTGACGGTCCGGTCGCCGAACTTCTCGACTATCTGTCGAGATTTGCTGAAGTATTTGTCGGTGCGGCGCTTGAGGTATTCGAGCTTCTCGGCCGGCAGCGATTCAACGGGTTTGTTCATGGCGCAACCTCCGCTTCAGGAGCAATTCTAGCAAAGCGAGCGCCGCGAACATGGCGAAAGGCGCCGGCGCGTGCTGGTTTTCAACCTATGCGTGGGATTTTTCCGGTCGGCGTCTGTCCGCGCGTTCAGTTCAGTATAATCGCCCGTTGTGCAGCCCTTGGAGCCGCACTTCCGGGAAACCCCGAGAGACCTCATGATCCATTTCGTGGTGCACGACGAAAACGACTCCGTCGGAGTGGTGGTCGTGGAGGGCGTGAAGGCAGGGCAGGAACTGACCGGCTGGATCATGGACCAGGACAAGGAGATCCGGGTCCGCGCGCAGAGCGACATCCCCATCGGCCACAAGCTCGCCGTCCGCGAACTCGAGCGCGGCGCCACGGCGATCAAATACGGTGTGGACATCGGTCGCACCGTAGCGCCGATCAAGGTGGGCGAACACGCCCACGTGCACAATATCAAGACCAAGCGCTGGTGAGAGGCATTCCAACGTTCCGTAGGGGTCGCAGAACATGGATCTGAGCAAAGCCACGTTCCGGGGGTACAAACGCGACAACGGTCGCGTCGGCGTGCGAAACCACGTCCTCGTCCTTCCCGTGGACGATCTGTCCAACGCGGCGTGCGAGGCGGTGGCGAACAACATCAAGGGAACGCTCGCAATCCCGCACCCCTATGGGCGGCTGCAGTTCGGCGCGGACCTCGACCTGCATTTCAGGACGCTGATCGGCACCGGGTCCAATCCCAACGTCGCCGCGGCGGTGGTGATCGGCATCGAGGACGGCTGGGCGAAGCGCGTCGCCGACGGCATCGCCGCGACGGGGAAACCGGTGTCCTTCTTCGGCATCGAAGGCTACGGCGACATGGAGACCATCCGCCGCGCCTCCAAGGCGGCGAAGGATTACGTGCAATGGGCTTCGGAATTGCGCCGCGAGGAACGGCCGCTCAAGGACCTGTGGGTCTCGACCAAGTGCGGCGAATCGGACACGACTTCCGGGATCGGCGCGAACCCCTGCGTGGGAAACGCCTTCGACAAGCTCTACGGGCACGGCGTGACGCTCGTTTTCGGCGAGACGACCGAGCTTACCGGCGGCGAGCAGCTCGTGGCTGCGCGCTGTAGGACGCCGGAGGTGCGCGACAAGTTCATGTTCATGTTCAATCGATACCAGGAAGTGATCGACCGCCACAAGACGAGCGACCTCATGGATTCGCAGCCGACCAAGGGCAACATCGCCGGCGGCCTCACCACCATCGAGGAGAAAGCGCTCGGCAACATCCAGAAGATCGGCAAGAAATGCAGGGTGGACGGCGTGCTCGACAAGGCCGAAGTCCCGAGCGGCCCGGGGCTGTGGTTCATGGATTCTTCCTCCGCCGCGGCGGAGATGGTGACGCTGTGCGCGGCGAGCGGCTACGCGGTGCATTTCTTCCCCACCGGCCAGTGCAACGTCATCGGCAATCCCATCCTGCCCGTGATCAAGCTCTGCGCCAACCCGCGCACGGTGCGCCTCATGCCCGAGCACATCGACCTCGACGTGTCCGGCATCACGCGCAAGGAGATCAACATGGACCAGGCGGGCGACAGGCTCCTCGAGATGATGTTCCGTACCGCGAACGGGCGGCTCACCGCCGCGGAGGCGCTCGGACATCGCGAGTTCGTCCTCACGCGCCTGTACGAAAGCGCCTGATGAACCGCTTGATCCTGCCGTTGATGCTCTGCACGCAGCTTGCGCTCGCCGCGGAAGTCGCCGGAGTCAAGGTGGAGGAGCGCGTGAAACTCGGCTCGTCCGAGCTGCAGTTGAACGGCGCTGGCGTGCGCACCCGGCTCATCTTCAAGGTCTACGTCGGCGCACTCTATCTGCCCGAAAAGAAGTCGAGCGCAACCGAGGTGCTCGCGCTGAAAGGGGCGAAGCGCGTATCGATGACGCTGCTCCGCGATCTCCGCGCAAGGCAGCTGACCGACGCGCTTGAGGATGGCATACGGGCCAATCATTCCGAGGCCGAGATCGTGGCGCTCAGGGAGCGCCTCGACGTGCTCCTCGCGGTGATGAACGAGATCGGCAGCGCGAAAGAGAAGACGGTCATTACCCTGGATTTTCTGCCCGAGTCGGGAACCGGCGTCACGGTCGACGGCGCGAGCCGCGGGAAGCCCGTCCCAGGCGAGGATTTTTTCATCGCGCTGCTCAAGATCTGGCTCGGAGACAGCCCGGTCGAGCCCAACTTGAAGAAGGCCATGCTCGGCCAGGGGGGGTAAGGTGTTCATCGGCCACTTCGCCGTAGCCTTCGCTTCGAAGAAGGTCGCGCCCAAGGTGTCGCTAGGCACCCTGGTCATCGCCGCGGCGTTCCTCGACGTGGTGTGGCCGGTGCTGGTACTGCTCGGCGTCGAGCGCTTTCGCATCGTGCCGGGTTTCACCGCGATCAATCCGTTCGATTTCGTGTATTACCCTTGGTCGCACAGTCTGCTGATGACCGTGGTGTGGGCCGTGCTATTTGCGATCGTCTATCAGACGGCAACAGGCGATCGCGCCGGAGCGGTGTGGGTTGGACTCGCCGTCGCCAGCCACTGGGTGCTGGATTGCATCACTCACCGTCCCGACATGCCGCTCTATCCCGGCGGCGGCCAGCGCCTGGGCCTGGGTTTGTGGCAGTCCCTGCCCGCGACTTTCGCAGTCGAGGGCCTGATGTTCGCGGCCGGGATCGCGCTCTACATGCGGTCCACGAAAGCCAAGGATCGCGTCGGAACCGTCGCATGGTGGGCGATGATCGGCCTGCTCCTCGCGCTCTACGTTCCGGGACCCTGGTCTCCGCCGCCGCCGAGCGAAAACGCGGTGGCGGTCATGGGAATTGTCGCCTTGGCGATCTTCGGTCCCTGGGCGTATTGGATCGATCGCCATCGCGCGTCCGCGAATTGACGTGCCGCTCGCGAGGCGCCTTATCGCGCGGCCGCAATCTTGACCGACCGATAGCGGAACGGCGGGGCATCTCCGTCCAGGGCTTCGCTGCGAGCGGTGTCGATCAGGCCGTGAGTGGGCGCTAGCATGCACGCCGGGTCAGTCGCCGCGGCATCGCCCGTCAGGTGATAGGCCTGGCAGCGGCAGCCGCCGAAATCGATGGCGCGCTTGTCGCAGCTGCGGCAAGGCTCGGGCATCCAGGCCTCGCCGCGGAAAGCGTTGAAGCCCGGCGAGTCCGACCAGATCGCGGCAAGATCCCGCTCGCGCACGTTCTCGAACGTCAATCCCGGCAGGGTATGCGCCGCGTGACAGGGCAGGGCAAGCCCGTCCGGGCTGACGACGACGAAGCGCTGTCCCCAGCCGTCCATGCAGCTCTTCGGGTATTCGGAATAATAGTCGGGCATGACGAACACGATTTCCATCCGCCCGCGCAGGCGTTTTCTCGTCTCGGCGGCGACGGCGCGCGCGCGACCGAGCTGCTCGCGCGTCGGCAGCAGGGCACGCCGGTTGACGAGCGCCCAGCCCAGATACTGGGTGTTGGCGAGCTCCAGCCGGTCGGCGCGCATGCGCTCGGCGAGCGCGACGACCTCGGCGACGTGATCGAGGTTGCCGCGGTGAAGGACGACGTTGAGCGTGAGCGGCATGCCCAATTCCTTGACCCACTTGCCCACTTCGAGTTTCTTCTCGAATGAGCGCAGCCCCGCGATCCGGTCCGAGGCCTCGGCCGTCACGTCCTGCACCGAGATCTGCACGTTGTCCAGTCCCGCTGCGCGGAAACGCCCGAGGCGCTCGCGCGAAAGCGGAATTCCGCTCGTGATCAGGTTCGTATAGAGATCGAGCTCCCGCGCGCCCGCGATCAGCGCCTCGAGATCGCGGCGCAGCAGCGGCTCGCCTCCGGTGAGGTTGAGCTGGACCACGCCCAGGTCTTCCGCTTCGCGGAAGACGCGCAGCCAGGTCTCGGTGTCCAGTTCGTTGCGCCTCTTTGCCCAGTCGATAGGGTTCGAGCAGTAGGGGCAGCGCAACGGGCAGCGATAGGTCAGCTCCGCCACCAGCGTGTAAGGCCGGTACCCGCCGCTCAAGGCGCCTCCTGCAGCAGACCGCGCTCGGACAGGGCCGAAAGAAAACCCATCACCTCGCGCTCGATCACCGGGGCTTCCTTGCCGTACTTCGCCGCCAGCTGTTCGACGATGGCGCCGACGGAATGCTCGCCGGTACAAAGCTGTGCGATGTCGGCGGCGGTCGGGTTGAGCACGAGGCCTTTCTCCGGATAGAGCAGCATGTAGCGCTCCGCTTTGCGGTCGTAGCGCAACCGTGCCTTGGCGGCGATGCGCGGGCAGGAATCGCGTGAAATCATCGCGGCCCGCCCGATCCCCAGCCGGGCTCGATATAGGCAGCGTACACGCAATCGAGGAGCTGCCACAGGATTTCGGTTTTCCTGATCAGCGCGGCCATGCAACGCTCCTGCAGCTCGTAGCTCGTGGCGTGCTGCACCACGAATTCGATGGCTTCCGCGGAATCGCGCCGGGCGCGCGTCACGCGCCCGCGGAAGTACGCGAGCATCTCCGGGCTGACCCAGGGATAGTGCTTCTCCCACGCAAGGACGCGCTTGGTCATGATGTCGGGCGCGAAGAACTCGGTGAGCGACGAGGCCACGGCCTCGAGCAGGCTGCGGCTGCGCACTAGGTCCACGTAGGCGTCGCAGGCAAAACGCACGCCCGGCAGCACCGAGCGGCAGCTCGCGACTTCCTCGCGATCCAGTCCCACGCCTTCGGCAAGGCGGAGCCACAACGCGAGCCCGCCTTCGCCTTCGGTCTCGCCGTCGTGGTCAAGGACGCGGCGTATCCACATGCGGCGGAACGCCGGATCCTCGGACTTGGAGACGATCAGCGCGTCCTTGATCGGAATGCGCGTCTGATAGTAGTAGCGGTTGAGCACCCATTGCTGGAGCTGCTCGCGCGTGAGTTTGCCCTCATGCATCAGCACGTGGTAACGGTGCCGGTCGTGGTAGCGGGCCTCGCCCTCGCGGCGCAGCCACTCGATGAGTTCCTCGCGCGGCAGCGCCGCGCGCCGCGGCGCGTTCACAGCGTCACCTCCATGCCGTCGTAGGCGATCTCCCATTTGCCCGCCTCGGCCTCCGCGCGCTCGGGTGAGCGCGGGCGAAGCATAGGGTTGGTGTTGTTGACGTGGATGTAGATCCGTCGCGGAGAGCGGATGCCGGCGAGCGCCTGCAAGCTGCCGCCTTTGCCGCCGACCGGCAGGTGCGCCATCTCTTCCGCGCGTTTCGAACCGAGGCCGAGCGCGATCAGCTCGTCGCTCTCCCAGAAGGTGCCGTCGAAGAACACGCAATCGGCGCCGTCGAATGCGGTCCTCATTGGGGGAGTGATTGCGGCGGCTGCGGAAAAATAAGCCAGCCGCTTGCCGGTGCGCCGATCCTGAATCAAAAGGCCGATGTTCTCGCCGGGATCGGAGGCGGACGCTCCTTCGAGGTGGACCGGCGGCTTTCCCGGAGCGGCGATGGCCTTGACGACAAGGCCGCTCGGCTGGCCGTCGCGACCGCTCAGTTCCACTTCCTGATCCAGTTCGAGCGTCCGCCAGGTGACCTGCTCAGGGAACCGCTGGAGTGTGCGGTAAAGAACGTTTCTCTCGGTGAAACCGAGCCGTACGCGATCGGTGGCGTAGATCACGAGCGGATGAGATTCTCGCAGCGACAGCAGACCCAGGCAGTGATCGAGGTCGCCGTTGGTCAGCAGGATGGCGGCGATCGGGGAGTGGCGCGGCTCGCGCGGATGCAGCGGCGGCCAACTCTCGATCTGGGAACGGATTTCCGGCGATGCATTCAGCAGAAACCAGCGCTCGCCGTCGGCGCTGACCGCCACGCACTCCTGGGTCAGCGGTTTTGCGTCGAGCGCACCCGAGCGGACATCACGGCAGTTGGGGCAGCCGCAATTCCATTGCGGAAACCCGCCCCCGGCGGCGGCACCCAGCACCTTGATACGCATGTTGGATGCGCAAACACCACACCGTCCCTTCGGCCGCCGTCAGCCGGGACGGGAAAGAAAAGGATTCGCTGCGGTGTCGGGCAGAGGACTTAGAAGCCGGGTTCCCGGTCTTCGCCGGAATCGTCCTGGTAGGAATTGATTTCGGCATCCATCTTCACTTCGACAAACGTCGGTGTTTCCCAAGTCATGGTCTTGGCTCCTCGGCTGGTTGCGGTATCGAAACCCTGGAAGGCTTGTTGTTGTTTTGCGGAGTATACACCACGAAATTGGTCAAGCGGTAGGCGCGGCCCACCCCCTTGGGACCCCTCGCCTCCCCCCTCCGCCGCGGCGGAGGGGGTGACGCTGTGCGCGGCAAGCGGCTAGGCGGTGCATTTCTTCCCCACAGGCCAGCCACTGGGTGCTCGATTTCGTCAGCCACCGTCCCGACATGCCGCCCTATCCCGGCGGCGGCGAGCCTGGGCTTGCGGCGAACGGCCCGCGGCGCGCCGTCAGAACCTGAAGTCGGCGTTGATCCCGACCATGGCGTTGCGCCGCGCAGCCGGTTCGTAGAAGCGCTGGTTGGTGTCGCCGATGATCAGCGAGCCGATGTAGTTCTTGTCGAACAGATTATCGATTCGCAGGAACTCGCTGATGCGCCAGTCGCTCGCGCGTTGCTCGAAAACGATTCGCCAGTTCACCACCGAGTAAGGAGCCGCCCAAGCGGTGTTGGCGTCGTTCGCATAGATGCGGTCGTTGTAGCGCAGCTCGAACGCCGTGCTGAAACCTTGTCCCGCAGGCGCCCAGCGTGCTTCACCGTAGAAGGTGCGGCGCGCAACACCGGGCATGTAGTTGCCGGAGGGCACCGTGATCGCCGGCTGGCCTGGAGCGGGGACCGTTGTGAAATCATCCCGGTAGCGCGCATCCAGGTAGCTCAACGCGGCGAGAAGATCGAGGGTTTCGAGCATTCTTGCGCTCCAGGACAGTTCCGCACCGTTGCGCGTAGTGCTGGTTGCGTTCTTGAACGTGTTTCGTCCGCCCGCCGCGGTATCGACGACGATCTCGTTCTTCGTGTCGATGTGGAACACCGCGAAGGTCAGGCGCTGGTCGCCCGGGAGGAAGGCTTTTGCCCCAAGCTCCGTGTTGACGCTGGTGCTCGGTTGCAGCGCGAAGTTCAGACCCGTTGTCCCGTCGGGGCGGTAGGCAAGCTCCGCGAAAGTCGGCGTCTCGAAGCCCTTGCCGACGTTGCCGTAGAGGTTGAGCGAGGGATTGACCTCATAGACCAGCCCTGCCACCGGGCTCGTATTGGTGAACTTGATCTTTCCGCTGTCGTCGGGGTTGCCCGTCGTTATGAAGTAATCGCTCGACGTGAAGGAGACTTCGGTGCGCCTCAGGCCCGCGCTCGCGCTCCAGTGCGGCGCGAACTTCCAGTCGCCCTGCGCGTAGATCGCGGCGCTGTACACGGTGTCGTCCTCGTCGCGTTTCAACGCGCCGGCGGTGCCGAGATTGTTGATGTAGCCCCTGCGCCGCTCTTTCTGATTGTCGTATTCGCTTCCCAGGGTGAACGCGAGAGGCCGGGCGGCAAGTTCGGTCGCGCGCGACCAGCGCAAATCGAGCCCGTAATAGGAGCGGTCGAGGTTGACGACGGCGCCCGAAGAGGTCGGGGGCGCCTGGTTGACAAGAGGTATCGCAAGAAATTGCTCGACCTGCCGGCTTCCGCCGTAGGCGGCAAAGCGCAGGCTGTCCGATGTCGAGAGCCGGTGCTCCACGGTTGCACCGAGCTGGTTCTGCACGACCTCCTTGCGGGTATTGAACTGAATCACCGAAGGATCGACCTGGCGCGGGTTCTGCTCCACCTGCGCGCTCGTGAGCCCCGCCGGGTCCTGCGCCGGCTGCCTGACGGAATTCAGGATCAAGGCAAGCCGCGTATCGTCGCCGAGCGCGAACTTCAGCTTGGCGTTACCGAGGTTTTTTTCGGCCGCGCTATGGTCGCGGTAGCCGGTGGTTTCGAAATGGGAAGCGTCTGCGATGTAGTTGAGCGCGCCCGACTGGCCGCCGAACTTCAGACCGGAGCGGCTGGTTCCATAGCTCCCGGCTGCGCCGCTCAGCGTGAGGGTGGGATCGGGCGGACCGTTCTCGGTGAAGATCTGGATGACCCCGCCCGAAGAATTCCCGTAGAGCGTCGAGAAGGGTCCCCGCATCACCTCGATCCTTTCGGCCGAACCGAGATCGAAGTTGGAAGTCTGCCCCTGGCCGTCGGGGGAAGTCGCCGGAATCCCGTCCGCATAGAGCCGCACGCCGCGGACGCCGAACTGCGCGCGCGAGCCGAACCCGCGCACGGATATCTGCAGGTCCTGGGAGTAGTTCTGGCGGTTCTGCACGACCACGCCGGGTACCCGCGGGAGGCTCTCCGACAGATTGATCATCGGTTTGCCCTCGCGGATCGCATCGGCGTCGATGCGGTCGATCGAGACCGGCAGATCGAAGCTATTGCGCTCCGAGCGCGTCGCCGTGACCACGATTGAAGGCGTGCCGGAGGATTCGCCCTGGCCCGATCCGGTCTGGGCGGCGGCGAGAGGCGCAATAGCACCTGCGCCGAGCGCGAGGAGGGTGGCGAAGGATGGGGCTGTCATTCGGTGCGCCTTGTTGTCATTTGCGCCGGCGGGGAAACGCGGCTACTTTTTTATCCGGTTGCGTCCGGGATCGGGCGTGGCTATGATGCCACTACGCCCCGTCTACTGCACCGTGGCGCCCCTCGACGACAACAACACCCGGGAAAAGGAGGATATTACATGTTGCCCGTATCGTTCCGACCTCTTGTCTCTCTCAGTTCCGCGCTCGTCTGTGTGCTGATTGCCCATGCAGCGCAGGCCCAGGCCCCCGCCCCGCCGCCCTCCTGGCAGCAAGGCCGGAGCGCCGAGCAGGAAAAATCGACCTTGCACCCCTTCGCGATCGAAGTCACCGGCAAGAGCGCCAAGCTGCTCCCGGTCGACAAACTCAAAGTCCCGGCCGGCTTCAAGGTCGACGTCTGGGCCGAAGGCGCCCCCGGGGCGCGCTCCATGGCGCAGGGCGACAAGGGCACGGTGTTCGTGGGCACCCGCCAGCTGAAGGACGTTTATGCAGTCGTCGACCGCGGCGACAAGCGCGAGGTCAAGACCATTCTCAAGGGTCTGGATTCGCCGAACGGGATCGTGTTCAGCAAGGGCACGCTCTATGTCGCCGAGCGCCATCGCATCACGCGCTACGACGGCATCGAGGGGAGCCTCGACAATCCGCCGCAGGCCAAGGTCGTGGTCGACGGCCTCGATCCCCAGAAGCAGCCCGGCCATTTCTGGAAATACCTCGCGCTCGGGCCCGACGGCAAGCTGTACTACAACGTCGGCGCGCCCGGCAACATCGTCATGCCGGCTTACTTCCAGGCGACGATTTCGCGGGTCGATCCCAAGACGGGTGTCGTGGAGGAATACGTCCAGGGCGTGCGCAACTCGGTCGGCTTCGACTGGCATCCCAAGACCAAGGAGCTGTGGTTCACCAACCACGCCCGCGACTGGCTGGGCGACGATTCACCGAACGACACGCTTCACCGGGTTGCGAAGAAGGGAACGCATTTCGGCTATCCTTTCTGCCACCAGGGCGACACGCTCGACCCCGAATTCGGCAAGAACCGCTCCTGCGCCGAGTTCACCCCGCCCACGCTCAAGCTCGGCGCGCACATCGCGCCCATCGGCATGCGCTTCTACACCGGCAAGATGTTCCCGGCCGAGTACCAGAACAATATCTTCATCGCGTTCCGCGGCTCGTGGAACCGCACCATCAAGCAGGGCTACAACGTCACGCGCGTGAGCTTCGACGAGAAGGGCAAGCCGAAGATGGAGCCGTTCCTCACGGGTTTCCTGCAGGACGAGAAGGCCGATCCGCCCATGTGGGGCCGGCCGGCGGACGTGATGGTGATGCGCGACGGGTCGCTCCTCGTCTCGGATGACCACAACGGGATCATCTACCGGGTGAGCTACGCCAAGAAGTGAGCGGCAGTTCCGGCTACAAGGGCGCGGCGGCGATGTTTGCCGCCGCGCTTTCGTTTTATCCCGCCTGTTCCGCACTTGCCGCTGACGGCGCACCGCGAAAAGCGCAGGCCTGCGTCACCTGTCACGGTCCCGGCGGAAACTCGACCGACCCGGCCATGCCGTCCCTGGCCGGGCAGCCGGCGCAGTCGATCTCGCTGCAGCTTTTCATGTTCCGCGAAGGCAACCGCAAGGATCCGCAGATGTCGCCGATGGCCTCCGGCCTCTCCAACGCCGACATGAACGAGCTGGCGGCCTATTTTTCCAGGCAGAAACCGGCGGCCCCGTCGCACAGGACCGCCCCGGAAAACACCGCGGCCGGACGCCGCCTCGCAGAGCAGCACCACTGCGTGCAGTGTCATGGTCCTGCGCTTCTCGGTCTGCAGCACATTCCGCGGCTCGCGGGCCAGCAGTTCGTCTACCTGAGAACGCAGTTGCGCGGCTTCAGGGCCAGGACCCGAGCCGATTTCGACGGAAACATGACCGCGGCGGCAGAGTTGCTCTCGGAAAAGGACATCGAAATCCTCGCCGACTATCTTTCCGGCCTCACCCCGCCCCGAGATTGATAAGCAGGGCCCTCTTGCGGTACGGTTGCAACGCAGCAGGCTGAAAGCTGTCCAACAGCGCATGCATGATTCATCGACCCGAATCGTCGAATTCGAGCGCCAGCTCGCCGGTGTCGCGTGCACGGCGCGGGCGTGGGCGAGAATGCCCGACCCGCCACGCCCGGAGGAGCGCCAGGAATTGAAAGCGCGCGTCAGGCGACTGCTCACGGAGCGGAGCGCCGTGCTGCTCGCGCACTACTACGTCGAACCCGACATCCAGGACCTCGCCGAGGAGACCGGCGGCTGCGTCGCCGATTCGCTGGAGATGGCGCGATTCGGCCGCGCTCAAGAAGCCCCGACGTTGGTCGTAGCGGGCGTGCGTTTCATGGGCGAGACGGCGAAGATCCTCAACCCCGAGAAGCGCGTGCTGATGCCGGACCTCGACGCGACCTGCTCGCTCGACCTCGGCTGTCCCGCGGACGAGTTCGCCGCGTTTTGCGACCGGCATTCCCAACGCACGGTGGTGGTTTACGCAAACACCAGCGCGGCGGTGAAAGCGCGCGCGGACTGGGTGGTGACTTCCGCCATCGCGCTCGATGTCGCGCGGCACCTTCACGAGCGCGGGGAGAAAATTCTTTGGGCGCCCGATCGGCATCTGGGCGCCTACGTGCAAAGCCGGACGGGCGCCGACATGCTGCTGTGGCACGGCGCGTGCGTCGTGCACGAAGAATTCAAGGCGCTGGAGCTGGAGGCCCTGAAGAAAGAGCATCCGCGGGCGAAGGTGCTCGTCCACCCGGAATCCCCGGCCGAGGTGATCAAGCTCGCCGACGCGGTCGGTTCGACCACGCAGATCATCCGCGCGGCACAGACGCTGGATGCCGACGAATTCATCGTTGCGACCGACAACGGCATGCTGCACAAGCTGAGAATGCTGATGCCGGAGAAGCGCTTCATCGAGGCGCCGACCGCGGGCGCCGGCGCAAGCTGCAAGAGCTGCGCGCATTGTCCCTGGATGGCGATGAACGGTCTCGCGAACCTGGCCGAGACGCTCGAAACCGGCGCGAACGAGGTCCACGTCGATCCGGAAATCGGTCGCCGCGCTTACCGGCCGATCGACCGCATGCTCGCCTTTGCCGAGGGCAGGAACGTCAAGGTGCGCGCGTCCGGCGATCTCGCCCGAGACGGCGCGCTGTTCAGGGATGTCGGTCCGGCCTGAACCCGGTACGCGTAGAATCCGCCGACCCCCTTTTCTTCGGAGCCGCAATTGCCCGCGTTGCCGCTGTTTCATCTTGCCTTTCCCGTCACGAGCCTGGAGAAAGCGCGTGCTTTCTACGGTGGGCTGCTCGGCTGCCCGGAGGGCAGAAGCGCGGAGGACTGGGTGGATTTCAATTTCTACGGCCACCAGATCGTCGCCCATCTCGCGCCGGACGAGGCCGGCCACCGCAACACCAGCGCCGTGGATGGCGACAACGTCCCCGTGCGGCATTTCGGCGCGGTACTGCCGATGGAAGAATGGGACCGGCTGGCGGGAAAACTGAAGGCGGCCGGCGTCAGATTCATCATCGAGCCCCACGTGCGATTCAAGGACGAGGTCGGAGAGCAGGCGACCATGTTCCTCCTCGATCCCTGCGGAAATGCTCTCGAATTCAAGGCGTTCAAGGACATTGGCCAGGTTTTCGCCCGCTAGAAATGCGGTGGGTCGCGATTCGAGGTCCTTATCTTCATTCTGGGTGCATCACCGGACAACGGGTCACTGAAGTTTGAGTACCGTCACGGTGCGAGCGGTCAAGTTGACCGACGCCTGCGAATCTCACTAAACTGCGCTCTCCCGCAAGCAGTTCATTACAAGGAGGGGAACATGCGCAAGTTCTTACTGGGGCTGATCGTCTGCGCAGCCGCAGCACTGCCCGCAGCCGCGCAGCAAAAGGTCACCCTTTCCATTGCAACCGGTCCCACCGGCGGGGTCTACTACCCGATGGGCGGAGGGATGGCGAACATCCTGACCAAGTATGTGCCCGGACTCAACGCAACGGCGGAATCCACCGCGGGCTCGATCGCCAACCTCGAGTTCATTCTCACCAAGAAGGCGGACGTCGCGCTGTCGATGGCGGACGCGAGCTGGGACGCCTACAAGGGCGAGGAGAGATTCAAGGGCAGGCCGGTTGCGGTGCGGGGCCTGATGGTGCTCTACCCCAACCGCTTCCATATCGTGACGCTCGAGGGCCTCGGCATCAACAAGGTCGCCGATCTCAAGGGGCGGCGCGTGTCCACCGGCCCGCCGCGCAGCGGCACGGAAGTGAAAGCGAACCGCGTGCTGGAAGCGGCGGGGCTCAACCCCGACAAGGACATCGTCCGCGAACGCCTCACCGTGCAGGAATCGGGCAACGCGCTCAAGGACCGCAAGATCGAGGCCTACTTCTGGTCGGGCGGCATTCCTACCGCGGCGGTGACCGACCTCGCGGCCTCGCCGGGCATCAAGATCAAGTTCATCGAGCACGCCGAGCTGGCCGAGGTGTTGAACAAGAAGTACGGTCCGCTCTACGTGAGGGACATCATCCCCGCCAAGTCCTATCCGGGACAGGACAAGGACGCGCACGTCACCACGATCTGGAACATCCTGGTGACGGGCGCCGACACCACGGACGAAGTCGCCTACAACATCGTGAAGACGATGTTCGAGAAGAAGGAGGACATGGTCAGGGTGCACAAGGAATCGGAGAACTTCGACTTGAAGTATCAGACCAACGCGGCGATCGTGATCCCGTTCCATCCGGGGGCGGTCAAGTATTACCGCGAGAAAGGGCTGAAAGTAAAATAACCTCCGGTTGGTTCCGGGCCTGACCGAAATCCAGCGCGCGTCGCGCGCTGGATTTTTTGTTTCCGGGACTCGGGCGGGGAGGGACACATGAGCGAGCAGACCAAGCCGCCTCAGCCGCAGCAGGGTGAGGCCCTGATCAGCGAAGAGGCGCTGAAGAAGGCCGAGCAGTACATCGAGGCGGAGGAAGGCGCGACCAGCCGCCTGACCGGTGCGCTCGGCCGCCTCGCGATGGGGGTGGCCGTCGTCATGTCATTGTTCCACCTCTATGCCGCGTACGCGATCGTGCCGACGCAGCAGCTGCGCATGATCCACGTCGGCTTCGTTCTGTTCCTGGTTTTCCTGCTGTTTCCGTTCTCCCGGCGCTTCCGCCACCGCGTCATGGGGTGGGACTGGATTGCGGTGGCCTTGTCCCTGCTCGTCATCGGCTACGGTCTCGTCGGCGGCGACGATTTCACCGACCGCAGCACCATCCCGACCAACCTGGACATGGTGTTCGGCGTGATTCTGACGCTTCTCGTGCTGGAAGCGGCGCGCCGCGGCACGGGGTGGATCATGCCGTTCGTGTGCGTGCTGTTCGTCGCCTACGCGATGCTCGGTCCGTACCTGGGCCAGCCCTGGACGCACCGCGGCTACGACATCTCGCGGCTCGTCGGCCACATGTACATGACGCTGGAGGGCATCTTCGGGGTGCCGGTGGACGTTTCCTCCTCGCTCATCGTCCTCTTCACGATCTACGGGGCGTTCCTCCAGTACTCGGGGGCGGGCAAGTTCTTCATCGACTTCTCGTTCACCGCGATGGGAGGCAAACCCACAGGCGCCGGACGTACCATCGTGCTGGCCTCGTTCCTGCTCGGCGGGCCCTCCGGCAGCGGCGTCGCCACGACCGTGACGCTGGGGACGGTGGCCTACCCCATGCTTGCGAAGGCGGGCTACGGCAAGGACGCGGCCGGAGGTCTGCTCGCGGCGGGGGGCTTGGGCGCGATCATCTCGCCGCCGGTGCTCGGGGCCGCCGCCTTCCTCATCGCCGAGTTCCTCAGGATTTCGTACCTCGACGTGATCCTGATGGCGACCATCCCGACCTGCCTCTACTATTTCGCGCTCTTCCTGATGGTCGAAATCGACGCCCGCAAGTTCGGGATGCATCAGGTGCCGTTCGATAAGACCGAAACGCTGTGGAAGCTCACGAAGAAGTTCGGTTTCCACTTCCTGTCGCTGGTGGCGATCATCGCTTTCATGTTGCTCGGTTCCACTCCGGTGATGGCGGTGTTCTGGGCCACCGCGGTGGCTTTCGCGACGAGCGCCCTTCATCCGGACTGCGCGTTGATGAGCCGGCGCCAGATGATCCTGTTCTGCCTCGCCGCGGCCCCCGCGGGGCTCGCCTACGTGTTCGTCAAGGGCGGGCACTGGTCGGGCGCGCTGGGTTGGGCGCTCCCGGCGGGCGCGACGGCGGTGATCATCGCCGCCCTCCTCGCGCCGCGGATGCGCCTCTGGCCCGCGAAGCTCGTCAAAGCGCTCGAAGCCGGCTCGGTCGGCATGCTCAACGTCGCCGCCACCTGCGCCGCAGCGGGCATCATCGTCGGCGTGGTGACGCTGACCGGGCTCGGTCTCAAGTTCAGCGCGATCGTGATCGGCTACGCGGACTCGCTCACCCAGGGCACGATGGGCCTGCTGTCGGCGGTCGGGGTAGCGGCCACCCAGGCGCTGGTGCACGACGTGAAGCTGCTCTACACGGCGATCTTCACTTCGCTCATAGTATGGATCGTGGGGCTCGCGGTGCCGGTGACGGCGTCCTACATCATTTGCGCCGTGATCGCCGCGCCCGCGCTGATCACGCTGGGCGTGGCCGATTACGCGGCGCACATGTTCATCTTCTACTACGCGGTGCTCTCCGAGGTGTCGCCCCCGACCGCGCTCTCGCCTTTCGCCGCCGCGGCGATCACCGGCGGCGACCCCTACAAAACGACGCTGCAGTCGTGGAAGTACACCATGCCCGCGTTCCTGGTGCCGTTCGTGTTCGTGCTCGACCCGGCGGGCCTCGGGCTGCTGCTGCACGGCTCGTTCAAGGGGCTCGCCAGCGCCTCTGTCGTGGACATCGTCACGGTGTGCGTGACGGCGATGCTCGGCATCGCCGCGCTCGCCGGCGGCATGCAGGGCTGGCTCTTCAAGCGCGCGACCCGGATCGAACGGTGGATGCTGATCGTCGCGGGGCTCGCGCTTGTCTATCCCAGGGCGCTCGCCGACGCGGTCGGCATCGCGCTCGTGGCATTTGTCCTCGTGCTGCAGTTCCTGCGCCGGGACACGGCGCCCGCCAGGGCTTGAAGCCGGCGAGACCCCGCTCGCGGCATGACTTATCATCGGGGAGGTTGCGGAACCATGCGGTCCTACAACTTCCAGGCGAAAATCGAGACTCCGTTTGCCCTGCTCGGGATCCGGGCAAGCGGCGATCGTGTTGAGCAAATCGTTTTCCTGCGGGCCGACGGCAAAACGCTCGCTCCGCAGAACCGGCTTTCCCAGCGGGCGTGCGCGCAAATCGAGCGCTACCTCGAAGATCCCGAATTCTGCTTCGATCTGCCGATCGCGTCTCAGGGCACGCCGTTCCAGCGCCGCGTCTGGAGGAAAATCGCCGCCATCGGCCCGGGGCGCACGCGCAGCTACGGCGAGATCGCGCGCGAGCTGGGCTCCTCGCCGCGCGCCGTGGGCCAGGCCTGCGGCGCCAACCCGGTTCCGCTTGTGGTGCCCTGTCACCGCGTGCTAGCCGCCGGCGGCCTCGGCGGATTCGCTCACCACGAGGGCGGGTTCCACCTCTCGGTGAAGCGCTGGCTGCTCGCACACGAAGGCGCCGCTCGCGGTCAGCAATGAACGCGGACAACGCCGCGCTCCTGGACGAATTCTGCGATGCCGTCTGGCTCGAGGACGGCCTCGCGAAAAACACGCTCGAATCCTACCGCCGCGATCTGAGCTTGTTTGCAGATTGGCACGAGCGGCGGGGCCGCGCCTCGCTGCTGGGTGCGACCGAAGCCGATCTCGCCGAGTATTTCGCCTGGCGTTATTCGCGGCGCTCCCCCGGGAAGAAGCACGGCATTCGTTCGAGCACCCAGGCGCGGCTGCACTCGAGCCTCAAGCGCTTCTACCGGTTCCTCACGCGCGGGCGGCGCATCGAGGTCGACCCGACGCTCAAGCTCGATGCGCCGAAGAAGCCGCCGCGCTTTCCCAAGACGCTCTCGGAGGTCGATGTCGAAGCGCTGCTCGCTCAGCCGGACCCGGGAACGCCGCTTGGGCTCCGCGACCGTGCGATGCTGGAGGTGCTCTACGCGAGCGGGCTGCGCGTCTCGGAGCTCGTTCGCCTGAAGCTCGCCGAAGTGAGCTTCGACATGGGCGTGGCGCGCGTCTTCGGCAAGGGTTCGAAGGAACGCCTCGTGCCCCTCGGTGAGGAGGCGCTCAGCTGGCTCGCGCGCTACTTGAAGGAAGGCCGCCCCGCGCTTTTGAGGAATCGGGCCAGCGATTACGTGTTCGTCACGGGGCGCGGCGGCCCGATGACGCGGCAGGCGTTCTGGCACCTGATCAAGAGGCGCGCAGGGGCCGCGCTCCCGGGCAAATCGCTCTCGCCCCACACGCTGCGCCACGCCTTCGCCACGCATCTGCTCAACCACGGCGCCGATCTGCGCGTCGTGCAGCTCCTGCTCGGCCACGCCGATATTTCGACCACTCAGATTTACACGCACGTAGCGCGCGAGCGGCTGAAGGCCCTGCACCAGAAGCACCATCCGAGGGGGTGAGCCGGGAATTCGGCTGACGCGCCTGCGCGCGTCAGCCGCCGGCGAACGCCAGCGGCCCTGCAGGGCCGCTGGCCGGAGAGATCGTTGAGACCTGAGCGAACGCCAGCGGCGCTGCAGGGCCGCTGGCCGGAGAGATTTCTGAAATCGGAGAACCGTTGGGCGGAGAGATGCCTGAACTCGGACTACGACCGGTTTCGCTCGATCGTCACCCCGACCCGCTGCGCCTCGCGCAATGCGCCGAGCTTGGCGACGCTCACCTTGACGTGCGGCGACTTGAAGTCCTGAAGGATGAGACCGGCGATGCGCTCCGCGAGATTCTCGACCAGACCGAAGCGCTCTTTCGCAAGGAGCGCGCGGATGTGTTCCACTACGACGCCGTAGTCGATGGTATCCGCGACCCTTCGCGTCTTGAACACCGCATCACCAGGCAGGGCGATCTCGAGGTCGAGCTCGATCGTCTGTGGCGTTACCTTCTCGTGCCGGTAAAGCCCGATCCAGGCCTGGAGGCGCAGCTGGCGGATGAAAATGGTGTCCAAGGCGTGGCGGCGTTAAACTCTGCCCCCAATTCTAGAGTAAGGCCATGGCTACCGCAGCCTTCGTCCTCATCGCCTACCTGATCGGGTCACTGTCCTTCGCGGTCATCGTGAGCCGTGCTTTTGGGCTTCCCGATCCGCGCTCGTACGGCTCGGGCAATCCCGGCGTGACCAACGTACTGCGCACAGGCAAGAAGCTCGCAGCGCTTCTCACCCTAATTGGCGACAGTGGAAAAGGCTGGCTTGCCGTGTTCCTCGCGGCGCACTACGCCGCCGGTTACGGCGTGGAAGCGACGGGCGTTGCGGTCTGCGCGGTCGCGGTGTTCCTCGGCCATCTGTTCCCGGTGTTCTTCGGCTTCAGAGGCGGGAAAGGGGTGTCCACCGCCGGCGGCGTCCTGCTCGCGATCAACCCCTGGCTTGGTCTTGCGACGCTCGCGACCTGGATCATCGTCGCGCTCTTCTTTCGATATTCGTCGCTTGCGGCCATCGTTTCCGCCGTGTTTGCGCCGCTCTACGCATTTTTCATGTCGCTGCTCGGATTCGAGCTGGGCTCGGCGTTGCCCGCGGTGATTCTGATTTCGGCGCTGCTGGTCTGGCGCCACAAGACCAACATTCTCAAGCTCGTCGCCGGGAACGAACACCGCATTGGCGAAAAGCGGGACTCGGCGAGCGCCTGAAGGGCTGACACGAACAGGGGAACCTGGGGTTCCCCCGTTACCCCGCCCGATACGAACAGCGGAACCCTATGGTTCCCCCGTTACCCCGCCCGATACCGGGGGAACCCCATGGTTCCCCCGTTACCCACTCCAGCGATCAGGGCCCAACGCTCGCCAAGTCCCAGCGCGGCCTGACGGTGAATCCGAGTGGAAGCACGCGGCCTGCCTTGGAGGCCTTCAATCGCAGGCATCCTGCCAGCGCAATCATCGCGCCGTTGTCGGTGCAGAATTCCATCGCCGGGTAGAACACGCTGAAATTGCCGCGCGACGCGGCGGCGTCGAGCAAGACGCGCAGGCGAACGTTGGCGCCGACGCCCCCCGCTACGACGAGCCGGCTCAGGCCCGTTCTGCGCACCGCCGCGAGCGATTTCGCAACAAGGACGTCGGCCACTGCCTCCTGGAACGCGGCTGCCACATCGGCGCGCGTCTGCTCGTCGAGCGTGCGCGTGCGCGCGAGCGTCACGACCGCCGTCTTCAGCCCGCTGAAGCTGAAGTTGAGATCGCCGCGTTTCTCCAGTTGCTCGAGCATCGGGCGTGGAAACGCGAAGCGGTCGGCTCTGCCGCACTCGGCGAGCTTGGCGAGCGCGGGTCCCCCCGGGTAGCCGAGCCCGAGCAATTTTGCCGTCTTGTCGAAAGCCTCTCCCGCTGCGTCGTCCAGCGTTTCCCCCAACATCTCGTATTCCCCGACCCCCGACACGCGCATCAGTTGCGTGTGCCCCCCCGAAATCAGCAGCGCGAGAAACGGAAAGTGCGGTGGATTTTTTTCAAGCAGCGGCGAAAGCAAGTGCCCCTCGAGGTGATGCACGCCGATCGCAGCGATTCCGAGACCGAACGCAAGGCTGTTCGCGACGGCGGCGCCCACCAGCAGCGCTCCGGCGAGGCCGGGGCCTTGGGTGTACGCGACCGCGTCCAGGTCCGACTCCCCGGCGCCGGCTTTGTGCAGGACCTCTCGGATGAGGGGGAGCAAACGGCGAATGTGGTCGCGCGAGGCCAGTTCCGGAACCACTCCGCCGTATTCATCGTGCAGCGTCACCTGCGAATGCAGTGCATGCGCGAGCAGGCCGCGCCCGGTGTCGAAGAGCGCGACACCGGTTTCGTCACAGGAGGTCTCGATACCCAGAATGAGCATGATCTTTCAGCGCTCTTCGGACTGCCGCGT
>Ga0137455_1000089_pt1 | contig 20213 bp, 24 predicted proteins | sample EasRivERMGT600_2_FD_102334 | JGI IMG/M metagenome (GOLD analysis project Ga0137455, IMG submission 102334) | Soil microbial communities from meander-bound floodplain in the East River, Colorado, USA - East River MetaG ERMGT600_2 | ecosystem: Environmental > Terrestrial > Soil > Floodplain ... | reverse complement strand
GCCGGTATGACGGCATCGGGGGCGGTTTCGCCAAGTACGTTGGGCAGGAGGTAGAGCGAGCCTGCCGGGCTAGAGGACATTCAACCCTTGCTCGCGCAGCAGATCCACCAGCGCGATCAGCGGCAAGCCGACGAGCGCATTCGGATCTTCGCCTTCCATTTTCGCGATCAGCGCGATTCCCAGGCCCTCGGCCTTCGCGCTGCCGGCGCAGTCGTAAGGTTGCTCCCGCGCGAGGTAACGATCGATCGCTCCATCGTCAAGCTCGCGGAAGGCGACGCGGGAAGGGACCACGCGGACCCGGCTGCTGCCGTCGGAGGTGTTGTATACGCACACGGCCGTATAGAACACCGCCTCGCAGCCCGATAGAGCTCGAAGCTGGCGCACCGCGTTCTCGCGAGTGCCGGGTTTGCCGAGCACCTCGCCGTTTCCTACGGCGACTTGATCGCAGCCGATGATCAGCGCGTCGCGAAAGCGGCCTGCGACCGCGAGCGATTTGGCCTCCGCGAGCCGCCGCGCCATGCTCTCCGGCGCCTCGCCCGGAAGGTGTTCTTCGGCTACGCCCGGGTCGGCGATGGAGAACGGCAGCCCCAGGCGCTCGAGCAGGGCGCGCCGATAGCTCGACGTGGAGGCGAGGATCAGTTGCATGCCTTGAGGAAGCGGTTTAGCTCCGGCATTGCTCAGCGAGGAGTTTTTCCTGCCGCGCGATCGCAGCATCGTGCTCGGGGCTCGTTTGAGTGCGTGGGCCCCATCCGCTTGACGCGGAGCCGGACGCGCCCTGTCTCAGGCGGGCGAGCAGTTCGCGTTGCTGGGTACACTGTTCCTGGCGTCGTGCCGCTTCCTGCTTCTGCTTGTCGCCCGGAGCGTCTCGCTGTTCTCGGGAAACCCTGCCTTCGCTGGAATCGCGGTCCTTCGGCGGGCTGATTTCTCTGCTGTCGGCGCTCCCTGGGGCGGGCGAGCCAAGCTTGTTGGGCACCTCACTTGCCTTGCTGCCCTGCGGCGGCCGCTCGCCGTAGTGCGTCACGCCTCGCTCGTCTACCCATTTGTAGACTTGGGCAAACGCCGGCGCGGCCGCAGCCGCGAGAATCAGGAAAAAGCGCAGTAACGCTCTGAACAACTTGGAATTTCTTTTGACACTCTGGAGCAAACATAATATCATGCGCCCCTTATGTGGCAAGCGGGGGTGATAGACAGCCTCCATTTTGCCCGCGGCGCACTGGAACAGCGGGGAGTGCTGGGCATGGAGCGGCTGCCGCGCCTGGCGAAAATGCAGTGCTCGACCCCAGGTCTGGACTACGAGCTGCGCGGGGGAAGGGCGAGCAACGGCAAACCGTGTTTGCGGTTTTCGGTAAGAGGGTCGATGCAGTTGGTTTGTCAGCGCTGCCTCGATCCGCTCCCGGTTCCCATCGCGATTGACGCCGAGCTGCAGCTCTCGGAGAGCCTGCGCGAGATCTCGGACGCCGACGACGAGATCGACCGCGTGCTCGCATCCCGGCACATGGACGTCGGGCAGCTTGTCGAGGACGAGGTTATCCTGGCTTTGCCGATGGTGCCGCGGCACGAAACGTGCGCACACCGTCCGGTGACCTGAGTTTGAAGGAGTTCCCATATGGCAGTCCAGCAGAACAAGAAATCGCCGTCGAAGCGTGGCATGCACCGCTCTCACGATTTTCTCACTCCCCCGCCGCTCGCGATCGAGCCGACGACGGGCGAAGTGCACTTGCGTCATCACATCAGCCCGAGCGGTTACTATCGCGGCAAGAAGATCGTCAAGACCCCAAGCGAGTAAGGCGTTACCTGGCGCAGTGACCCGACAGAGCCGGGATCGACCCTTCCTCCATTGAGCGAAGCAGCGACGCTTCGCATTGCGCCTCATGGACATCACCGTAGCCATTGATTGCATGGGCGGCGATCATGGTCCGCACGTTACCGTGCCGGCAGCTCTCAATTTCCTGAAATCCAATTCCGACGTCGACATCGTCCTGGTGGGGTTGCGCGACGCCATCGAGGCGGAGCTGAAGGCGCGCGGTGCCCGGCCCGGTCCGCGCCTGCGCGTGCACCACGCAAGCGAGGTTGTGCTGATGGACGAATCCCCGGCGCTTGCGCTGCGCAACAAGAAGGATTCGTCGATTCGCGTCGCGGTGGACCTCGTCAAGAACGGCGAAGCGCATGCATGTGTCAGCGCCGGCAACACGGGAGCGCTGATGGCGGTTTCGCGCTTCGTTCTCAAGATGCTTCCCGGCATCGACCGACCCGCGATCATCGCGGCGCTGCCCAGCATGAAAGGCAGCACCTACGTGCTCGATCTCGGCGCCAACGTCGATTGCGGAGCGGAGCACCTGTTGCAATTCGCCATCATGGGTGCGACTCTGGTCGCTGCCGTAGAGCACAAGGAAAGGCCGAGCGTCGGCCTGCTCAACATCGGCGAGGAGGACATCAAGGGCAACGAGGTGGTGAAGGAGGCGGCGGAGATGCTGCGCGAAAGCGGGCTCAATTTCATCGGCAACATCGAGGGCGACGGAATCTACAGGGGAGAGGCCGACGTGGTGGTGTGCGACGGTTTCGTCGGCAACGTCATGCTCAAAGCCTCCGAGGGAATGGTGCAGATGGTGCGCAGCTTCATTCGCCAGGAGTTCATGCGCAGCGTCCTCGCAAGGATGGCCGGCGTTATCGTCATGCCGGTGCTCTTCGCGTTTCGCAAGCGCCTTGACCCGCGCCGCTTCAATGGGGCAACCCTCCTCGGATTGAGAGGCATTGTCGTCAAGAGTCACGGCTCCGCCGACGCGTTCGGCTTCGAGCGCGCCATCGAGCGAGCCATGGAAGAGGTGCGCAATGAAGTGCTGCGCCGGCTGATGCTGCGGTTCGGACAGGTCGAACGGGGAGATTCCGAGGCGGTGGAAACGTGATCTGGTCGCGCATCATCGGCACCGGGGGCTATTTGCCGCAGAAGATCGTCACCAACGACGATCTGGCCAAACAAATGGACACCACCGACGAATGGATCCGGACGCGCACCGGCATCCGCCAGCGTCACATCGCCGAGCCCTCGCAGGCCTCCAGCGACCTCGGCGTCGAGGCAAGCCGAGTAGCGCTTGCCGCGGCGCGCATCGCCCCGCAGGAAATCGATCTCATCATTGTGGCCACGGCGACGCCCGACTACATTTTTCCGAGCACGGCTTGCATCATGCAGGCGAAGCTGGGAATAAAGGGCTGCGCCGCGTTCGACATTCAGGCGGTCTGCAGCGGCTTCGTATACGCGCTGGCGATCGCCGACAAATTGATCCGATCGGGCCAGCATCGCTGCGCTCTCGTTGTGGGCGCCGAAGTGTATTCGCGGATTCTCGACTGGAAAGATCGCGGCACTGCGGTGCTGTTCGGCGATGGCGCCGGCGCTGTGGTTCTCCGGGCGGACTCCAGGCCCGGCATCGTGGCAAGCGCGCTGCATGCCGACGGTTCTTATGTGGACATTCTTTCAGTGCCCGGCAATGTTTGCGGCGGCAAGATCGTCGGGTCGCCGTTCGTGCACATGGACGGGCAAGCGGTTTTCAAGTTTGCGGTGAAGGTGCTGGACGAGGTCGCTCGCGAGACCCTGGCCTTGTGCGATCTCACCCCCTTGGACATCGACTGGCTCATTCCGCACCAGGCCAACGTGCGCATACTCGAAGCGACCGCGAGGAAGCTTGGGGTCGAACTGTCGAAGCTCGTCGTCACCGTGGACAGGCACGGCAATACATCGGCCGCTTCGGTGCCTCTCGCGCTGGATGTGGCGATCCGGGACGGGCGCATCAAGCCGGGACACAAAGTCATGCTCCAGGCGGTGGGCGGCGGCTTCACCTGGGGCGCATCGCTGGTGGAGATGTAGCCGAGGTGAACTTCGCCATGGTTTTCCCGGGGCAAGGGTCGCAGTCGGTGGGGATGCTCGCCGGCTACGGCGACATGCCCGCGATCCGCGAAACGCTTGCCGAAGCGTCCGAGGTCCTGAAGCAGGACCTCGCCAAGCTGATCGCCGAAGGCCCTGCGGAGGAACTCAACAGCACCGTCAATACGCAGCCGGTCATGGTGACGGCGGGCATGTGTGCCTGGCGCGCGTGGCGGGAATCGGGCGGCGCCGAACCCGCGCTTCTTGCCGGCCACAGCCTCGGTGAATACACCGCGCTGGTGGTGGCCGGGGCGATCTCCTTCGCCGATTGCCTCCCCCTGGTGCGCCTGCGCGGCCGGGCGATGCAGGAAGCCGTGCCGCAGGGCACGGGTGCAATGGCGGCCATCCTGGGCCTGGACGACGAAGCGGTGAAGTCGGCGTGTGCGGAAGGGGCAGCGGGCGATGTCTGCGAGGCGGTAAACTTCAATGCGCCCGGACAGGTGGTCATCGCCGGACACGCCGGCGCCGTGCAGCGGGCGATTGAGGCCGCAAAGGCGCGAGGCGCGAAGCGGGCAGTCGCGCTGCCGGTGAGCGCCCCATTCCACTCCTCGTTGATGGCTCCGGCTGCGGCAAGGCTGAGAGAAGCCCTCGAGAGAATCGCGGTGAATTCTCCGCGAATCCCGGTTATCCACAATGTCGATGCGAAGAGCCACACCGACGCCTCGGGGGTCAGGAAGGCGCTGGTGGCTCAGGCCGATCATCCGGTGCGCTGGGTCGAGTGCGTGAGGGAGATGGCGGCACGAGGGATGACGCAGATTTTCGAATGCGGCCCGGGAAAGGTGCTCGCACCGCTTGTCAGGCGCACCGCCGGGGGAATGCAGGGGGTTGCGCTCGCCGACCGCGCGGGGCTCGAGCAGGCCCTGCAACTGTCGAAAGGCACGTGATGGAACTCGAGGGCCAGGTCGCGCTGGTGACCGGAGCTTCGCGGGGAATCGGCAGGGCGATCGCCCTGGCCCTCGGCGGCCGGGGCGCGACCGTTGTCGGCACCGCCACCACCGAGGCCGGCGCGCAATCCATCACGGCGACTCTCTCGGCGGCGCGGGTTCAAGGAAAGGGAGCCCCACTCGATGTCCGGGTCGCGACGGGCATCGAGCTTCTCGTGGCCGAAATCGAGCAGGCTCATGGCGCGGTGTCAATTCTCGTCAACAACGCCGGCATCGCCCAGGACAACCTCGCCCTGCGGATGAAGGAAGCCGAGTGGGACGCGGTGATCGAAACCAATCTCAAATCCGTGTTCCGGCTCAGTAAAGCGGTATTGCGCGGCATGATGAAGGCGCGCTCGGGCCGGATCATCAATATCACCTCCGTGGTCGGCTCGAGCGGAAACGCCGGACAAATCAACTATGCGGCGGCGAAGGCCGGCATCGCGGGGTTGACCCGGTCGCTCGCGCGGGAGATCGGCAGCCGCGGCATCACCGTCAACTGCGTTGCTCCCGGCTTCATCGATACGGACATGACCCGGAAGCTCACGGAGACGCAGCGTGGGGCGCTGCTCCAGCAGATACCCCTGGGACGCTTCGGAAATCCGGAAGAAGTGGCCGCCGTGGTGGCGTTTCTCGCTTCACCGCAGGCCGCCTACGTCACCGGCACGACCCTTCACGTCAACGGCGGTATGTATATGAGCTGATGGGCGTGACCAGGGACCCGGACGGGAACGGTGGTTGAGTCCCTTTTTCGACCCCCGTGCTCCCGAAAATCAGCGGCCGTAACGGAATGGCCGTTCCGGCTTCATTGGCTTGCCGGGAGGAAAGGCGATTCTGCTACAATTCGCACCTCCCGAATTCGATTGCAGCAAAACAAGGGGGAAGGAGCCCGCAATGGAAAATGTTGAACAGCGCGTCAAGAAAATCGTCGCTGAACAGCTCGGCGTGAACGAAGCGGAGATCAAGAACGAATCCTCGTTTGTCGACGACCTCGGCGCGGACTCGCTCGACACCGTCGAACTCGTGATGGCTCTCGAAGAAGAATTCGAGACGGAGATTCCGGACGAGGAGGCTGAAAAGATCACCACTGTCCAGCAGGCCATCGACTACGTGAACGGCCACTCCAAGAAAGCCTGATTTTTCCCCACGGCTGGAGTCGATTTGAGCCGCCGTCGTGTTGTTGTCACCGGATTAGGAATCGTCTGCCCGATCGGCAATACCGTTGCCGAAGCCTGGACAAGCGTCCTTGCCGGCAAGTCCGGCATCGGCCGCATCACGCATTTCGATGCGGGTTTGCTCTCCAGCCGGATCGCGGGCGAAGTAAAGGACTTCGACGTCGCTGCGTATCTCTCGCCCAAAGAGGCGCGCCGCATGGACCGTTTCATCCATCTGGGGATCGCGGCCGGGGTTCAGGCGCTGAAGGACTCCGGCCTCGAGGTCACCGAGGCCAATGCCGCTCGCATCGGCGTCAATATCGGCTCGGGCATCGGCGGGCTGCCGATGATCGAAGAGACGCACAACGACGTGCTGGAAGGCGGCCCGCGCAAGATTTCACCGTTCTTCATTCCCAGCACGATCATCAACATGATCTCGGGAAATCTGTCGATCATGCATGGACTCAAAGGGCCGAACTTGGCGATGGTGACGGCTTGCACGACCTCCACGCACTGCATCGGTGAATCCGGGCGTCTTATCGAATACGGTGACTGCGATGTGATGATCGCAGGGGGCGCAGAGTCGACGGTCACGCTGCTCACGGTGGGCGGCTTCGCCGCGGCGCGCGCGCTGTCGACGCGCAACGACGATCCCGCCACGGCGAGCCGTCCCTGGGACAGGGACCGCGACGGATTCGTTCTGGGAGAGGGAGCGGGAGTGGTGGTGCTCGAGGAATTCGAGCACGCGAAACGGCGCGGCGCGAAGATTTACGCCGAGCTTGCCGGTTACGGAATGAGCGGTGACGCCTACCACATGACCTCGCCTCAGGAGGACGGAGAGGGGGCGGCTCGCTGCATGGAGAACGCCTTGCGTAACGCCGGACTCAATCGCGAGGACATCGACTACATCAACGCTCACGGAACCTCGACACCTCTGGGCGACCTCGCCGAGACCGTGGCGGTCAAACGCTGCTTCGGCGATCACGCAAGGAAGCTCGCCGTCAGCTCGACCAAATCCATGACCGGGCACTTGCTCGGCGCAGCCGGAGGGGTCGAGGCGATCTTCTCGGTGTTGGCGATTCGCGATCAGGTCGCGCCTCCGACCGCGAACTTGTTCAACCAGGACCCGGCTTGCGATCTCGATTATGTGCCTAACGCGGCCCGGCGCATGCCGCTGCGCTCCTCCCTGTCGAACTCTTTTGGGTTTGGAGGTACGAACGGAACACTGATCTTCAAACGCGTTTGATCCCGACCTTCTCTCCATGGCGCGCGACGCTGCCGTAGACACCCGAAAAGGGTGAAGACGAGCGCGAATGTCGGCTGCGTCCACGCTGCAGTTCGATCTCAAGCCCTCGCTCAAGCTTGCGGGCTTGCTTCTCGTTGCCCATGTTCTTGCGCTGGCGGCTGCTTGGGCGAGCCTGGCCGGCTGGCCGCAGGTTCTGGTCGGTTTCGGCGTCCTGCTCTCGGGCACCGGCTGCATTGCCGAGGTCCTGCACCGGTCCTCCCGCGCGGCGGTGTCGCTCGAGTTGCGAGAGGACGGACGCGCGTCCTGGCGGGACCGTAACGGCGGGTGGCATGAAGGCAGGCTTGCCAGCGACCATTTTGTTTCCGCGGCATTCGTAGTCCTGGGGTTCGATCAGACGGGGCGCAGCCGCAAATGGCTGGTGCTCATGGGCGATTCGGCGTCCCCTGAGGACTTTCGGCGCGTTCGAGTCTGGCTGCGCTGGCGCCGCGAGATGGGATCCGGAGGGAATCCTACTCGGACCGGCACGGAATAACCCGTAAGGGGCTGAACTATTTTTTGGGGGACGGGTCTGTAGGTACAGGGCGGCGGGACTGCGTACACACTGCGGTATACTGGCCTCCGCGTGTGGACAACTTCGAACAGAAGCGCAACACCGCTTCGTCAGGGACGGCGGCGGATGGATGAGCAGAATCTCGACCGACAGCTGGTCGAGCGGGCCCAGCGGGGCGACAAGCATGCCTTCGAGCTGCTGGTATCGAAATATCAGCGAAGGCTGGTGCGGTTGCTGTCCCGGTTCATCCGGGACTCGACAGAGGTCGAAGATGTCGCGCAGGAGGCGTTCATCAAGGCTTACCGCGCGCTGCCCTCGTTTCGGGGCGACAGCGCGTTCTATACGTGGCTATACCGGATCGGCATCAACACGGCGAAGAACTACCTGGTGGCGCGGGGGCGGCGCGTCCCGACCACGAGCCAGTTCGATTCGGAGGACGCGGAGGGATTCGAGGGCGGCGAGCAATTGCGCGACATCAATACCCCAGAGAGCATGCTGATGTCCAAGGAGATCGCGAACACCGTCAATGACACCTTGACGCAACTGCCCGAAGAGTTGCGCAACGCCATCACGCTGCGCGAGCTCGAAGGCTTGAGTTACGAGGATATTGCAGCCATCATGAATTGCCCGATTGGCACCGTTCGTTCGAGAATATTCCGCGCGCGCGAGGCGGTCGCCGAAAAGCTGCGGCCCCTGCTCGACACGCGCAAGGACCAAAGGTGGTAACCATGAAGGAAAAACTATCGGCGCTGATCGACGGAGAGCTCGAGGGCGAGGGCCTTCACGCGCATCTCGGACGGCTCCGGACGGACCCCGAATTGCAAAAGGCATGGGATACCTATCACCTGATCGGCGATGCGCTCAGGGGCCAGACCAGCCCGGCGATCGCCGATCGCGTAGTCGCTCGCCTTCGCGAAGAGCCCACCGTGCTCGCCCCTCGGCCGGAAAAAAGCCCCTCCAGGCAACTGCGCTGGTACGCCATGGCCGCCGCCAGCGTCGCCGCGGTGGGGTTCGTCGTGTGGACGGCTTCTCCAGGCTGGCGCGTCGAGTCGCGGCTCGCCGCGGGGCCCGCCGCGACCACGGTCGCGACCTCAGCCACGGCCCCGGTAACTCTGGTCTCCAGTGTGCCGCTCGCCGAAGTCGAGAACTACCTGCTCGCCCATCAGCCCTACTCTCATGCGAGTGCCATGCAGGGAATCGCGCCCTACGGGCGCAGCGTGGCTGACGAACGCGGGGCCCCAAGGAAATGACGCTGCCCTTCGCTTCATGCGCCTGGCAGGCGATAAGGATCCTGCCGTTCCTCGTTCCGGTCTCCGCGGCGATAGCCCAGACCGAACCCTCCGCGCTGCAATGGCTTCAGCGTATCTACGCCGCCACCGAAAAGCTCAGCTACTCCGGCACGTTCGTATACCAGCAGGGCCAGCAGGTCGAAACCTCCCGCATTACTCACGTCGTCGAGGCCTCGGGACCGCGCGAGCGGCTGGAAACCTTGGACGGAGTGCCGCGCGAGATCATCCGTACCGGCGACGAGGTCGTGTGCTACCTGCCTGCGAGCCTGACGGTAAAGATCGACAAGCAACCCGGCCGCCGGCCTTTTCCCGCGATCCTTTCAGAGCAGCTCAAGGACGTGTCGGAGAACTACACCATCAGGAAAGGCGAGATCGAGCGCGTCGGGGGCTACAGTTGCCAGGTCCTCACGCTGGAGCCGAGAGACCGGATGCGATATGGTCACCGGCTCTGGGCGGATCTCAATACCGGTATGCTGCTCAAGGCGAAAACCTTCGATGAGAACAACGAGCTGCTGGAGCAGTTCACTTTCACGCAGCTCAAGATCGGCGGCCCCATCGGTCGCGACCAGCTGAAGGCGCGCTATTTCCGCGAAAGCCGGGACTGGCGCGTCGAGGATTCGAGCGCTATCCGCGCCAATCTGGCCGAAGCCGGATGGACGATCCGTTCCAGCCCTGCGGGCTTTCGCACCGTGGTCGAGCTGATCCGCACCATGGGAGGCACCGAAGGGGTCGGGCATATCGTGCTGTCCGACGGGCTTGCCGCGATCTCGGTATTTATCGAACCCGCGACGGGCAAGCAGCCGGCGCCGCAGCCGGGTCTGGTGCGGCAGGGGGCGATCAACGTCTACATGCGCCCGATAGGCAGCTACTGGGTGACGGTAGTCGGCGAAGCGCCTGCGGAGAGCGTAAAATACATCGCCAACGCGGTGGAATACCGCAAGTAAACCCGGCGACCTCCATTGAATCAGTCCGGTTCCTTGTAGCCGGGGCTGCGTCGCGGTTTTCTGCCCGCTTGATTCCAAGGACCCTCTTCATGGCGAGAGTACTGTTTGTTTGTCTGCTGCTCGGGTTGCCCTCTGCGCTGGTCGCGCAGGGACGCGAGCTGCCCGATTTCACCGAGCTCGCCGAGAGGCAGGGCCCTACCGTCGTCAATATCAGCACCACTCAGGTGCGCGAACGCCGCGCTTCGCCGCAGGTTCCGAATCTCGAGGAAGACGATCCGCTCTACGATTTCTTCCGGCGCTTCATCCCGCGGCCGCCGGGGCCCGGCGGACAAGGCCCGCGTGATTTCGAGAGCCGCTCGCTCGGCTCGGGCTTCATCATCAGTACCGACGGCTACGTTCTGACCAACGCGCACGTCGTCGACTCCGCGGATGAGATCACCGTTCGCCTGACCGACAAGCGCGAATTCAAGGCTCGCGTCATCGGCGCGGACAGACGCACCGATCTCGCGCTGATCAAGATCGATGCAACCGGGCTGCCGGCCGTACGCATGGGCGATCCGAACCGGCTCAAGGTCGGCGAATGGGTCGTCGCAATCGGCTCGCCGTTCGGCTTTGACAGCACCGTTACCGCGGGCATCGTCAGCGCCAAAGGCCGCAGCCTGCCGCAGGAGAACTTCGTCCCCTTCATTCAGACCGACGTCGCCATCAACCCGGGAAATTCCGGCGGGCCGCTGTTCAACATGCGCGGCGAAGTCGTGGGAATCAATTCGCAAATCTACAGCCGCACCGGCGGTTTCATGGGGCTGTCCTTCGCCATCCCCATCGACGTCGCCATGGAGGTGCAGAGCCAGCTGCGCCTATCCGGCCGCGTCAGTCGCGGACGAATCGGCGTCGTGATCCAGGAAGTTTCGAAGGAACTCGCCGAGTCGTTCGGCCTTCCCAGGCCGGCGGGGGCCCTGGTCAATGCCGTCGAGAAAGGCGGCCCCGCCGAAAAGGCCGGAGTGGAAACAGGCGACATCATTCTCAAGTTCGACGGCAAGGCGGTACCGAATTCGAGCGAGTTGCCGCGTATCGTCGGCAACACAAAACCCGGAAACAAAGCGAGCATCGAACTGTGGCGCAAGGGCGTGACCCGGGAGATCACCGTCACTGTCGGGGAGTTGCCCGAGGATCGCGTCGCAAGCCGCGGCGAGCGCCGGGGGAAGCCGCCGGAGCAGCAGACAGCCAATCGCCTCGGCTTCGCGGTCGCGGATCTTACCGCGGAGCAAAAGCGCGACCTGAAGCTCGGAGGGGGCGTGATCGTCGAAGAAGTCCGGAACAATCGCCGCGCAGACGTGCGCGCGGGCGATGTGATCACGGCGGTGACCAGCAGAGGCCAGACCACCGAAGTGAGATCCACGGAACAATTCAACAAGCTGCTCGCGCAGCTGGAGCGCAATGCCACCCTTACGCTCCACGTACGGCGCGGCGAGAGCAACCTGTTCGTAACCGTCAAGGGCGAAGCCGCCCCCGGTTAGCGCAGCTCGCTGCATATCCCGCTTAAATACGCTAAAATTCAAAGCCTTGGAACCGGGAAAGAAGGGTGCTGAACGGCACCCTTTTTTGTAGGCCGATGCAGCACATCCGCAATTTTTCGATCATTGCCCATATCGATCACGGCAAGTCGACGCTCGCCGACCGTTTCATCCAGCGCTGCGGCGGATTGTCGGAGCGCGAAATGTCGGAGCAGGTGCTCGATTCGATGGATTTGGAGCGTGAGCGGGGCATCACCATCAAGGCGCAGACCGCAGCGCTGCAATACACTTCGCGCGACGGAAAGACCTACAATCTAAATCTCATCGATACGCCGGGGCACGTCGACTTCTCTTACGAAGTATCGCGCTCGCTTGCCGCGTGCGAAGGGGCACTGCTGGTGGTGGACGCAAGCCAGGGAGTGGAGGCGCAGACCGTCGCCAATTGTTACACCGCCATCGAACAGGGCGTCGATGTCGTACCGGTGCTCAACAAGATCGACCTGCCTTCGGCCAATCCTGAGCGCGCCATACAGGAAATCGAGGACGTCATCGGCATCAAGGCAAGCGATGCGCTACTCGTGAGCGCCAAGACCGGCGAAGGAGTGGAGGAAGTTCTCGAAGCGGTGATCCATCGCATGCCGCCCCCGAAAGGCGACCCGGCCGCCCCTCTCAAGGCGCTTATCATCGATTCGTGGTTCGACAATTACGTCGGCGTGATCATGCTGGTGCGCCTGGTGGACGGGATCATCCGGCCGAAGGACAAGCTGCTGCTGATGTCCACGCAGGCGGTCCATCTGTGCGAGCAGGTCGGCGTGTTCACGCCCAAGTCGCAGGGCCGCGAGCAGCTTTCGGCCGGAGAGGTGGGATTCGTCACGGCCGGGGTGAGGGAACTCCAGCACGCGCGCGTCGGCGATACCATTACGCTGGTAAATCGTCCCGCGGCCATGGCGCTGCCGGGTTTCAAGGAGATCAAGCCGCAGGTGTTCGCCGGACTCTATCCGGTCGAGGCGAGCGAGTACGAAGCGCTGCGCGACGCGCTGGAGAAGCTGAAGCTCAACGACGCGTCGCTGCACTACGAGCCGGAGACCTCCCAGGCCCTCGGCTTTGGATTCCGCTGCGGCTTCCTGGGCCTGTTGCACATGGATATCGTGCAGGAGCGGCTGGAAAGGGAATACGAAATGGCGCTCGTCACGACCGCACCCACGGTGGTGTACGAGGTGTTGTTGCGGGACGGGACAGTCGCACGCATCGAGAACCCCGCAAAAATGCCGGACCCCTCGAAAATCGAGGAGATTCGCGAGCCGATTATCGAAACGACCATTTTCGTGCCGCAGGAGTACGTCGGGGCGATCATGACCCTGTGCATGCAAAAACGAGGAGTGCAGAAGAATATGCAATATCACGCACGCCAGGTGATGCTGACCTACGAGATGCCGCTCAACGAGGTGGTGATGGATTTTTTCGACAAGCTCAAGTCCGCAAGCCGCGGCTACGCGTCGCTCGACTACGAATTCAAGGAGTACCGCGCGGCCGACATGGTGAAGCTCGACATTCTCATCAACGGGGAACGGGTCGATGCCTTGTCGCTCATGGTGCACCGGGAAAACTCGACCTATCGCGGCCGCGATCTGGTTTCCCGAATGCGCGAACTGATCCCGCGGCAGATGTTCGACGTTGCGGTGCAGGCGGCGATCGGCTCGCACATCATCTCGCGCGAGACCGTCAAGGCGCTGCGCAAGAACGTGCTGGCGAAGTGCTACGGCGGCGACGTGTCGCGCAAAAGGAAATTGCTGGAAAAGCAGAAAGCGGGGAAGAAGCGCATGAAACAGGTCGGGACGGTGGAGATACCCCAGGAGGCATTCCTGGCGATACTTCAGGTCGAGAGCAAATGAATTTCGCGCTGATCCTGTTTGTCCTGTTGGTGTTCACCGGGGCATTTGCCCTGGCGGACGCCGTCTATTTTCGCAAGCAGCGCCGCGAGGACGACAAGGAGCCCTGGTGGATCGAATATCCGAAAAGTTTCTTCCCGGTCATTCTCATCGTGTTCCTGCTGCGCTCGTTCCTGGTGGAGCCTTTCAAGATTCCCTCGGGTTCGATGGTGCCGACCCTGATGGTCGGAGATTTCATCCTGGTCAACAAGTTCGCCTACGGCATCCGGGTCCCGCTCATCAACAGGAAGATCGTCAATATCGGGGAACCCAGGCGCGGTGATGTGATGGTGTTTCGTTTTCCGGAGGATCCGTCGCTCGACTACATCAAACGCGTGATCGGCGTTCCCGGCGACAAGATCGTCTACGAGAACAAGAAACTCTTCGTCAACGGCGTCGCGCAACCGCGCAAGCAGGTCTCCGATTATCTGAATCGCGAACGAATCCACTACTCGGCGCGGTTCGTCGAGACGGTGGGCGGGGTCGACCATGCCATTCTCCTTGAGGGCGATGCGCCGGCGGCGGTCCCCTTCACGCGACCGTTTCCGTTTCGAGAAAATTGCAACTACAATAGCGAAGGCGTGGCCTGCACCGTGCCTCCCGGGCACTATTTCATGATGGGCGACAACCGCGACAACTCCGCGGACAGCCGCGTATGGGGATTCGTGCCCGACGAGAATGTCGTGGGAAAGGCGTTTTTCATCTGGTTCAATTTCAGCGAGCTGCGACGCTTCGGAAAATTTCAGTGAAAGGGGACCCATGAAAAACCAACGAGGCGTTACCTTGTTCGGATTGGTGGTCACGTGCATCGTCATTGTTTTCGTCACGATCGGCGGCCTGAAGATCGCCCCCGCCTACATCGAATACTTCAAGATCAAGAAGGCGATTACCGGCGTGGCGCAGACGACCGGCAGGGGTACCGTGCTGGAAGTGCGCCAGGCCTTCGACCGGCGCGCGGTGATCGACGACATCGATGTCATTGCCGGCAGGGATCTCGAGATCACCAAGGAAGGGAACGAGCTGGTGATCTCGTTTGCCTATCCGAAGCGGATCTCGCTGTTCGGCAACTTCAACGTCGTGATCGATTTCGCTGCGAGCAGCAACAATTAGCGACGCACCGCGATCGGGTTCCGCCGCACGCTCGGGCCGCACTTCGACAGGGTCCGCGGACCGGGAGCGTCTTCAGCAGCATATCGGATACCGTTTCTCCCGGCCGGAGCTGCTCTCGCTGGCTCTGACACACCGCAGTCACAGCGCGCTTCACAACGAGCGACTGGAGTTCCTGGGCGACAGCATTCTCAATTGCGTTGTTGCAGCCGAGCTGTTTGAACGCTTCGGCGGGCTTTCCGAGGGAGACCTGTCCCGGGTGCGCGCGCACCTTGTGCGCGAGGAAGCCTTGCATCAGGTGGCGCGGACGCTCGGCCTGGGCGATAAGCTGCAGCTGGGCGAAGGCGAGCTGAAGAGCGGCGGGTTCGCGCGGCCCTCCATTCTGGCCGACGCGTTGGAAGCGCTGATAGGCGCGGTCTTTGTCGACGGCGGTTTTCCGGCGGCCCGGGAGACCATTCTGCGCCTGTACGAGCCGCTGCTTGCCGGCCTGGATCCGAAGGCGCTCGGAAAGGACCCGAAGACGCTTCTGCAGGAACTGCTTCAGGCGAGAAAGATCGCGCTGCCGCAATATTCCGTGGTGGCAACCCACGGGGCGGCGCACAGCCAGGATTTCGAGGTGGAGTGCCTGATTCCCCAGCTCTCGGTGCGGGCCACGGGCAATGGAAGCAGCCGGCAAAACGCCGAGCAGGAAGCGGCCATGCGCGCTTTCGAGCAGATCCGCCGCCGAACGGCCGGTCCGTGATGGCCGCGGAGCCGTTTCGTTGCGGGGCGATCGCCCTGGTCGGACGTCCCAACGTGGGCAAGTCCACGTTGCTGAATGCGTTGCTGGGACAAAAACTCAGCATCACCTCGCGCAAGCCGCAGACCACGCGGCAATCCCTTCGCGGTGTCCTCACCACCGGGACGGCGCAGTTCGTCCTCGTCGACACCCCGGGTTTCCAGACCCGGCACCGCGGCGCGCTCAACCGGGCGATGAACCGGGCGGTTCGCGCAACGCTCGAGGCGGTCGATGCCGTGGCCCTGGTCGTCGAAGCGAAGCGCTTCGGGGCGGAAGATCGCGCGCTGCTGAAACTCGCGCCCGCGGGAGTTCCTCTGTTCCTGGTCGTGAACAAGATCGACACGACCGAACCCGCGGGTTTGCTGCCGTTTCTGAAAAAGGCCGCGGGCGAAGCGCAGTTCGATGAAATCGTGCCGGTCAGCGCAAGCCGCTGCAAGGGGCTGGCTGAGCTGCTGGAGGCGCTCAGGCGCTACCTGCCGGAGCAGCCGGCGATCCATTCCGGGGACGACTTGACCGATCGAAACGAGCGGTTTCTCGCCGCGGAATTCCTGCGCGAAAAGCTGTTTCGCCTTCTGGGCGAGGAGCTTCCCTACAGCACCGGCGTGGAGATCGAGAAATTCGAGGAGCAGGGCGGCATGCGGCGGATTCACGCCGCGATCGTAGTGGGAAAAGAGGGACACAAGGCAATCATCATCGGATCGGGCGGGAGCAAGCTGAAGAGAATTGCCACCGCCGCGCGTCACGACATGGAGACGCTTTTCGGCGGCAAGGTATATCTGGAAGTCTGGGTCAAGGTCCGCGGCGGGTGGACGGACGACGAAGCGGCGCTCAGACGCATGGGCTATGGTTGAGCGCACCCGGCAGGAAAGCCGCGAAGCCTTCATCCTGCACGGCTACCCTTATCGCGAGACGAGCCTGCTGCTCGAAGTGTTTACCCGCGCGTTCGGACGGGTGTCGATGGTGGCTCGGGGAGCGCGCAGCCCGCGCTCGCCTCTGCGCGGGGTGTTGCTCGCCTTTCAGCCGCTCGCCCTGTCCTGGTTCGGCAAGGGCGAACTGCGGACGCTCGCTCGTGCCGAGTGGGTCGGCGGACAAGCGCTGCTTCACGGCGAGGCGCTGATGTGCGGGTTCTATCTCAACGAGCTTCTGCTGCGGCTGCTGCCCCGCGAAGACCCCCACGAAGCCCTGTTTTCGCGATACTGGGAAACACTGCGGCAGCTCGCGCCGCACGGCGGCTCGGCCGCGGCGCTGCGTTCGTTCGAGAGAGCCCTGCTCAAGGAGCTCGGGTACGCCATGACGCTCGAGCGCGACAGCGCGAGCGGCGGCGCGATCGACCCGGCGAAGAGCTATGCGTACGATCCGGAGCGCGGACCGATCGAGGTCAAAGACTCCGGACCGGAGCCTCTTGTGTCCGGCAGGACGCTTCTGGACATGGCGCGCGACGACTATGCCGACCCCCAGACCCAGCAGCAGGCCAAGGCACTGATGCGCACGCTCATCAATCATCGCCTGGATTACCAGCCGCTGAAGAGCCGCCAGATCTTCAGGGATCTGCTCGCGCTGTGAGGCGCTCATCCACATGACTTTCTTGAGCGTCAACCTCAACAAGGTCGCGTTGCTGCGCAATACCCGCACCATCGGCATTCCGAGCGTCGTCCACGCGGCGCGCATGGCGCTCGGCGCGGGCGCTCACGGAATCACGGTCCATCCGCGTCCCGACGGGCGGCACGTGCGCTCGCAGGACGTGCGCGAGCTCGCCCTCGTGCTGCGGGACCGGCCGGGCGCGGAATTCAACATCGAAGGCAATCCGTTTCACGGCCTGCTCGAATTCGTTCGGGAGGTGCGCCCGGCGCAGTGCACGCTCGTTCCCGACGAAACCGGCGCCTTCACCTCCGACCACGGCTGGGATCTGGGCCGGGACGGCGCGCGGCTGAAGCCCATTGTCGAGGAACTCAAATCGCTGGGCGTGCGCGTCAGCCTCTTCATGGATCCGCTTGCGGAAGCGATGACGGCGGCGGCCGACCTCGGCGCCGACCGCATCGAGCTGTATACCGAGCCCTATGCACGCAGTTTCGGCGGCGCGGAGCAGGAAGCGGTGCTCGGACGCTACGCGGAGGCCGCGCGCGCCGCGCAGCGCTCAGGGCTGGGCGTCAACGCCGGCCACGATCTGAACCTGGACAATCTGCCGGTGTTCCTGCGTTCGGTGCCGAAGGTACTGGAAGTGTCCATCGGACACGCGTTGATCGCCGATGCGCTGGAGCTCGGCCTGGCCGAGGCCGTGCGCCGCTATCTCGAGGCGATCCGGCGAGGCGATGCCTCATGATCCTCGGAATCGGGACCGATCTTTGCGACGTCGGCCGGATCGAGCGAGCGCTTGAGCGCTTCGGCGAGCGCTTCGCCGAAAGAATCCTGGTGGCAAGCGAGCTCCAGCGCTTTCGCCGGCACCGCAAGGGGGCGGCCTATCTGGCCAAGCGCTTTGCGGCCAAGGAGGCGTTTTCCAAGGCACTCGGCACCGGCATCCACTTTCCGGTCAACTGGCACAACGTCTGGGTCGAGAATGAACGCTCGGGGAAGCCTTCGCTCAAATTCTCCAAGCCTCTCGCCGCGCTTCTGAAGCGGCGCGGCATCGACAACGTCCACGTGTCGCTGACCGATGAGATCGGCATGGCCTGCGCGTTTGTCGTTGTCGAGGGAGCCGCTCCGAAGTCCCGGAGGAAAGCTTGACACTGGGCCCCGTGATGCTCGATCTCGCCGGGCTGCAGGTTAGCTCCGAGGAGGAGGAAATCCTGCGTCACCCCTCCGTGGGCGGCGTGATCCTTTTCGCGCGCAACTTCCAGTCCCCACGACAGCTCCTCGCGCTCACGACCGAGATTCGCGCGTTGCGCCGGCCGGAGCTGCTCATCGCGGTGGACCATGAGGGCGGGCGGGTGCAGCGCTTCGAGGAAGGGTTCACCCGCATCCCGCCGATGCGCCTGCTCGGGGATCGCTGGGATACCGACGCAGCCGAGGCCCGGACCGTTGCGGAAGCGACCGGTTATGTCGTGGCGGTGGAGCTGCGGACGCACGGGGTCGATTTCAGTTTCGCGCCGGTGCTCGACGTGGACTTCGGCTCGAGCAGCATCATCGGAGATCGCGCGTTCTCGGACGAGCCCGCGGCGATCGCGGCGCTCGCCGGCGCGTTCGTCGCCGGTTCGACGGCCGGCGGCGCGGCATCGGTCGGCAAGCATTTCCCCGGTCACGGCTACGTGAAGGCGGACTCGCACGTCGAAGTTCCGGTGGACGAGCGCGAGCTGCGGGAAATCGAAGCGAACGACCTGCAGCCTTACCGCGGCTTGATTGCGCTCGGGCTCGCCGGGGTGATGCCCGCTCACGTGATCTATCCCGCGGTGGACAGCCGGCCGGCGGGCTATTCGCCGGTGTGGCTGAAGGACATCCTGCGGGGGCGCCTCGGATTCAACGGCACGATATTCAGCGACGATCTCTCGATGGAAGGCGCAAGCGTCGCCGGGGGGCCGAGGGAACGCGCGCTGGCCGCGCTGGAGGCCGGTTGCGACATGGTCTTGCTCTGCAACGCGCCCCAGAGCGCAGCGGGGCTTGTCGACGCGCTGAAGGGCCGGGCGCTCGATCCCCGACGCGCCGAGCGCATGCGCGGCCGCGGACTGCTCAAGCCTCTGGCTTCCGACACGCGCTACGCAGCGGCCGTCGCCGCGATTCAGGGACTCCAGGCCTGAGTCGCCGATCCGGGTAGACCCGCGGAGAAAGCGGCTAGAATTTAGCAGTCTCCCGTACCCGAGGGCGCAGTGACACACGACCACGATCACGGCGCGCACGATCCGCGGCATGCCGGCCGGGCTTTTGCCGTGGGCATCGGCCTGAATCTCGCCTTCGTGCTGGTGGAGGCGGTGTACGGAGTCCTGGCGCACTCCATGGCGCTGCTCGCCGACGCCGGGCACAATCTCTCCGATGTGCTCGCGCTGACGCTGGCATGGGGCGCCAGCACCCTGGCCAAGCGCGGGCCCTCGGAGCGTTTTACCTACGGCCTGCGCAGCTCATCGATCCTCGTCGCGCTGCTGAACGCGGCGCTCCTTCTCGTGGTGACCGGCGGCATCGCCTGGGAAGCGATCAATCGCCTGGCGACGCCTTCGCCCGTTGCGGGTCAAACGGTAATTTGGGTGGCGCTCGTCGGCATACTGATCAACGGGGCGAGCGCGATGCTCTTCGCGCGCGATCGGCGGCACGACGTCAACATGCGCGGCGCGTTCCTGCACCTTGCGGCCGACACGGCGGTCTCGCTCGGCGTCGTCGTCGCGGGAATCGGGATCGTCTTCACCGGCTGGCTGTGGCTCGACCCGCTCACCGGATTGTTCATCGCGATTGCCATCGTGTGGAGCACCTGGGGCCTGCTGCGCGATTCGGTCGCGCTCGCGTTGAACGCCGTCCCCGAGCACATTGACCCGCGCGTCGTGCGCACCTACCTCTCGAGACTCGCGGGCGTCACCGAAGTCCACGACCTGCACATCTGGGCGATGAGCACCACCGAAACCGCGCTCACCGTGCACCTGGTCATCCCCGGCGGACATCCCGGCGACGCGTTCATGGCGGAAGCGTGCAAGGAACTGCGCGCGCGCTATCACGTGCACCACGCCACCATCCAGATCGAGACCGGCGCGCACCCGTGCGAGCTGGCGCCGGATCATGTGGTGTGATGCCGTCGTTCCTGTCAAAGCGGGAATCCAGAGACGCCCGCTGTTGCTCAATCCGAGAATTCCGCGATCTATATAGCGGCATATGGTTCTATATACGGGTAGATGTTTGCATATACCTGTATATGGTTCTAGCATTGTCCGGTCGACGTTCATTGCTAGTT
>Ga0137455_1000088_pt1 | contig 20507 bp, 20 predicted proteins | sample EasRivERMGT600_2_FD_102334 | JGI IMG/M metagenome (GOLD analysis project Ga0137455, IMG submission 102334) | Soil microbial communities from meander-bound floodplain in the East River, Colorado, USA - East River MetaG ERMGT600_2 | ecosystem: Environmental > Terrestrial > Soil > Floodplain ... | reverse complement strand
GTTCTGCTGTGACAGCGACCGGTCAATGAACCGCTCGTAGTGACCCAGATCCAAGTCCGTCTCGGCGCCGTCGTCGGTGACGTAGACTTCGCCGTGCTGAAACGGCGACATCGTGCCCGGGTCGACGTTGATGTACGGATCGAACTTCTGCAGGGTGACCTTGTAGCCATGGCCTTCGAGCAGGGCGCCGATCGACGCCGCGGCCAGGCCCTTGCCGAGCGACGACACCACTCCGCCGGTCACAAAGATGTATTTCGTTTGGCGCACGCTGTTTTCCATTGGCGGTATCAGGTCCGGGTAGAAATCAACATCGTTTGGCGAACACGTTCGAGGTCTTCGGGGGTATCCACGCCGGCGCCGACGTGCCGGGTTTCGACGACACGGATACGGACGCCAAGGGCGAGGGCGCGCAGCTGTTCCAGCGACTCCTCGATTTCCAGCGGAACGGCGGGGGGCGCGGCTAACTTCAGCAGGGTTTCCCGCCGATACACATATAGCCCCACATGCGCACGCGCGCCTGCCGGCAGGCCTTCCGAGCGATGGTGGGGGATGGGCGAGCGCGAAAAATACAGGGCGTCGCCTTCGAGGTTGGTGACGACTTTCACGACGTGAGGACTCTTGAACTCTTCGAGGCTCTGGAACGGCCGGCTCAACGTGCTCATCTCGACCGAGGTGTCGGCGAGCAGCGGTGCGATGGCCGCATCGATCGTTTCGGATTCGATCAACGGCTCGTCGCCCTGCACGTTGACAACGGCGCGGCAGGGCAGGGCGCTGACGACCTCGGCGATCCGATCGGTGCCGCTGACGTGGTCGGCGCGCGTCAGCAACGCGGCGCCGCCAAACGCCCGCACAGCGGTGGCGATGCGCTCGTCATCGGTCGCGACGATCACCGCGTGCACCCGCGACGCCGCCGCGGCGCGCCGATACACGTGCTCGATCATCGGCTTGCCGGCGATGTTCGCGAGAATTTTTCCGGGGAGACGGGTGGAGCGGAACCTCGCGGGGATGACAGCGAGGACCGACGATTCAGTCAGCGTGAACGGCAGACGCTCGACCGAATTGGGGTGCACGACGAATCATACCACAGGGTATTGCGGTGATCGGCGCACGCGGGGCGTGATTTCCGGGGTCGTGATTACGTATGCTGTAGTCCTAAATCTGTAATGGCAGTCACCCTCACCACGCGGTCGGTCGGCGTGATGGTTTCAGCGGCGCTCGCAGCCGGATGGATCGGCGCGACGTTGACGCACGACCCTCCGCCCGCGCAATCGCCGCGCAGCTCGATCACCACGCGATCCACGGACACAGCTCCGGTGCCGCACGCGGAAAAACTGCGCGAGCGACTGGCGGAACCGCCGCTGCCAAGCCGCGGGAGAAATCCATTCGTCTATGCTGCGCGCACCGCGACGATCCGCGATCACCAGCTGCATGGCAATGAAACCCCAGCGGCCGTGGCGCTGCCGGCGATGCCGCTCGCGCCGCCGGTGCCGATCTTCAGGTTGTCCGGGATTGCCTCGAACACCGAGAACGGTGTCGTCGTGTTGACGGCAATCGTCATCGACAACGGAGCGATGGTCTTCGCGAAGGCGGGGGATAAGCTGTCGAACGGTCACAGCGTCGTCCGCCTCGACGAACAGTCGATCACGCTCGTCGATGCGTCCGGTGTGACTCAGACGCTAAGGCTGCCGTAAGGTCTTACGGGCTTGCGGGCTACGGGCTTACGGCCTAGACGCGCACCAACCACGCATTCTTGACGGGCTTCAGCGCCCGGATTTCCCTCATCACCGCTTCGTCGATTTTCTTGTCGGCAGGCTCGTCGACGTTGACGGCCGCAACGGCGCCGCTCTCGCTGCGTCCCAGGCCGAAGTTCGCGATGTTGACGTTATGCTTGCCCAGGATCGTGCCGATCTGGCCGACGACGCCGGGCTGGTCGTTGTTCATGAACAGGAGCGTCGTGCCGGGCAGCTGCGCATCGAGCGGCACGCCGTTCAGCAGGATCAGGCGTGGGCCGAAGCCGGGCACAACCGTGCCCTCCACATGACGATCGCCGGCGCTAGTCGTGAGCTTCAGCGACAGCAGGCTGCGGAACGTGCGGCCTCGAGTGCTGGATGACTCGGTCAGCTCGATACCACGGGCTTTCGCGACCGCGCGCGCGTTCACTTCCGTCACCGTGTCGTTGAGGATGGCCTTGAACAACCCGACGAGCGCCGCGTTGACGAGGAGTGGGTGCGTGCCGGAAGCAAGCTCGCCGTAATAGCGGACGCTCAGGCCCTCGATTCGTGCTTCGCCCATTTGACCAACCAGCGAGCCCAGCTGTCTGGCCAGCTCGACGTACGGCTGAATCTTCTGGAACTCTTCCGGGGCGATTGAAGGAAAGTTAACCGCGTTACGAATCACGCCGGTTTTCAGGAAATCGCGCAACGCCGACGCCGTTTCCACGCCGACCAATTCCTGGCCTTCCTTCGTGGATGCCGCGATATGCGGGCTGGCGACGACCTGCGGCAGCTGCTGAAGCGTGTGGTCCGTCGTCGGTTCGGCCGTGAACACATCTAGCGCTGCGCCGCCGATGTGGCCGCTCTTGATCGCCTCGATCAGCGCGGCCTCGTCAATCAGCTCGCCGCGGGCGGTGTTAATCAGCTTCAGTCCCTTCTTGCACCTGGCCAGGCGTCCGGCGTTGAAGGTGTGCCTGGTCTGCGCCGTCGCGGGCATGTGGAGCGACAGATAGTCGGCGCGGGCGCAGAGATCGTCCATCGACACGAGCTCGATGTTGAGGTCGGCAGCGATATTCGACGCGATGAACGGGTCGTGGGCGATGACCGTCATCTCGAACGACTGGGCGCGGCGCGCGACTTCCTGGCCGATCCGTCCCAAGCCCGCAAGTCCGAGCACTTTTCCGCGCACTTCCTCGCCGAGGAAACTCTTCTTGTCCCACTTGCCCTGTTTCATCGAAGCATCGGCGGCGGGAAGTTTTCTCGCCAGCGACAAGAGCTGGGCCATGGCGAGCTCAGCGACGCTGATGCTGTTCGCGCCCGGCGCGTTCATGACGACGATGCCGCGTGCGCTGGCGGCTTCGACGTTGACATTGTCGACACCGGTGCCGGCGCGCGCGATGGCCCTCAGCTTCTTGCCGGCGGCGATGATGTCCGGCGTGACTTTCGTGGCGCTGCGCACGACGAGCGCGTCGGCGTCGGCTAAATCTTTTGAAAGGTCCTCTGGTGATCGACCTGATTTCGCATCAACGGTCCAGCCTTCGGCTTTGAGGAGTTCGACTGCGGTCTTTGGCAAATCGTCGGCGATAACAATGAGCATGTAGGGAATCCGAAATGAGGAGTGAATATAATAGCGTGTTCGACACGTCGGTGACGCACCACGGATGGTGCAATCCGCTGATTTGTTCGGAAAGAAGTGCGATACATGGCGTTCACACGCTCTTTTCCACAAGGTTTTCCACAGAAACTGTGGATCATCGGGAACAAGGTCGCGCGTGACGCAGGGAATCTGACCTAACGGAGTGAATGATGAATCGGAAAGTGACCGTGGTTGGCGGTGCGGGGAATGTCGGCGCAACAGTCGCGCGTGCGATCGCGCAGAAAGAGCTCGCTGATGTCGTTGTCGTTGACATTGCAGATACGAAAGCGGCCGGCGTCGCGCTCGACATTTACGAGTCGTGCCCGATCGAAGGCTCCGCGTCGCGCGTGATTGGCGTCGGCACCAAGGATTTCTCCGAAAGCGCCAACTCCGACGTCGTCGTCATCACCTCGGGCATGCCGCGCAAGCCCGGCATGAGCCGCGACGACCTGCTGAACGTGAACTACAAGATCATGCAGGACGTCACATCCGAGATCGTGAAGTACTCGCCGAACTGCATCATTGTCCCGGTGGCCAATCCGCTCGACGCGATGTCGCAGGCGGTGTATCGCCTGAGCAAGTTCCCGCGCGAGCGCGTGATCGGAATGGCCGGCGTGCTGGATTCGGCACGCATGAGCACGTTCATCGCGATGGAATTGAACGTGTCGGTCGAAAACGTCTCGTCATTCGTCCTGGGCGGCCACGGCGACACGATGGTGCCGCTGCCGCGCTTCACAACGGTGGCAGGCATTCCAATTACCGAGCTGATGTCGGCGGAGCGCATCAAGGCGATCTGTGAGCGCACTGCCAACGGCGGCGCCGAGATCACGAAGCTGGTCGGCACGAGCGCCTGGTATGCGCCGGGTGCCTCAGCCGCGCTCATGGTGGAAGCGATCCTGAAGGACCAGCACAAGATCATGCCGTGCTCGGTGTTCCTGAAAGGTGAATACGGCGTCAACGACCTGTTCGTGGGCGTGCCGGTCAAGCTGGGCGCGAAGGGCGTGGAGCAGATCATCCAGATCAAGCTGACGGCCGACGAGCAGGCCGCCTTTAACAAGTCAGCCGGAGCCGTAAAGGAACTGGTCGACGTAATCGGGGTTTAGACTAACAAGATCGTAAGCGCTGGGCGGAGATACCTTCGAAAGCCCAGCGCAACCGTCCGGCATACGCATTGCTGAAGGCTTGGTGCCCCCCGGAGTGCCAAGCGAATGGTCATGCGGGTGTCAGTCCTCGCCCTCGCTCTTTCTTCTTTCAGCGTCGCTGCCCATGCGCAGCAGCGTCTCATCGTTGGCGTCACCGACCTCGCTGTTGCGGCGAGAGAACTGCCGGCGCAGGCCGCGGTCGTGCGCGGCATCATCGGCATCAGTAGCGCCATCGCCGTGACCGGCGACGCCGAGCGGCTGCGTCACTTGCCGTTTGTCCGGTACGTCGAGGACGACCCGCCTGACGCCGTTTCCATCGATGTGGAAGCGCTCGAATACGGCGTCAATCAGATCAACGCCGAGGCCATCTGGGGCGGGGCGCCGAATGCCACCACCGTTATCGCCGGCCAGGGCGGCGCCGGCGTGAAGGTCGCGGTGATCGATACGGGCATCGATTGCGGGCATCAGGATCTCGCCGGCGGCTGCGTATATGGCGCCAACTACGTAAACGGTTCGCAGCCGTTCGACGACAATGGCCACGGCACGCACGTTGGCGGCATCATCGCCGCGCGGCAAAACGGTGTCGGCGTGATTGGCGTTGCGCCCGAGGCCACCGTCTACGCGGTGAAGGTACTGGACAGCACGGGATCTGGTTCGTGGTCCAGCGTGGCGATGGGCATTGATTGGGCCGTCAGGAACGGCATGCACATCATCAGCATGAGCCTCGGCGCCTCGACCGGGAGCCAGGCGGTGGCCGACGCGGTCGCGCGGGCGGAGGCTGCGGGCGTTCTGGTCGTGGCGTCGGCAGGCAATTTCGGCTGCTGCAACACCGTCGGCTATCCCGCGGCCTACGACGGCGTGGTGGCGGTGGCCGCCGTGGATTCGCTCGAGATGCGCGCAAGCTTTTCCTCCACCGGTCCTCAAGTGGACATCGCCGCACCCGGTGTTGGAATTCGTTCCTCGGTCCCGACCGGCAGCTGCTCGCTGTGCGACCCGTCCGGCTACGCGTGGTTGAACGGCACCTCGATGGCGGCGCCGCACGTGACCGGCGTTGGTGCGCTGTTGCGATCGCGCGGATGGTCGGCCATGGAAGCCGCGAGTCTGATGACGACGACTGCCGTCGACCTGGGTGCGCCGGGCTTCGATCCCGAATACGGCTACGGTCGCGTGGATGCGCTGGCCGCCACCGGCGGCGCGCCGCCGGCGCCGCCTCCACCTGCGTCTCCGGCCGACACTGTCGCCCCGGTTGTCGCCGTCACCGCGCCGGCGAATGGTTCAACGGTAGCCAGGCGCGCGACCGTCACCATTGAAGCGACTGCGAGCGACGACGTCGGCGTCAGCCGCGTGGAGTTCCTCGTCAACGGCTCGCTGCGCTGCACCGACACGGCTGCGCCATTCTCATGCGGCTGGAAGGTGCCCAACAGCGGCAAGACCACCGTGATCGACGTGCGGGCCTGGGACGCGGCAGGGAACAGCGGCCAGGCTAAAGTGACTGTCACGATCCGCTAGAACAAGACGGCCCGGGCGGAATTACCGACCGGGCCGTTCGGATCTTGCGCGCGTCGCCGCCCCTGCTAACGGAGCGCAGCCTTGAGGTACTCGCGATGCATCCGCGCGATGTTGGAAATCGAGATCTCCTTGGGGCACACTGCTTCGCATTCCCCTTCGTTCGAGCAACTGCCGAAGCCTTCGGCGTCCATCTGCTCGACCATCCGCTCCACACGACGGCCGCGTTCTGATTCGCCCTGCGGCAACAGGCCCAGGTGCGTGATCTTTGCTGACGTGAAGAGGTGCGCCGCCGCGTTCTTGCACGCGGCCACGCAGGCGCCGCAGCCGATGCACTGCGCCGAATCCATCGCCTGATCGGCGACGTTCTTGGGAATCGGCAGGCTGTTGGCGTCCGGGGCGCCACCGGCGTTCATCGATACGTATCCGCCCGCGGCGATGATGCGATCGAACGCGGATCGATCGACGACGAGATCCTTGATGATCGGGAAGCCCCTGGCGCGGAACGGCTCGATCGTGATCGTCTCGCCGTTCCTGAAGCGGCGCATGTGCACCTGGCAGGTCGCGGCGCCCTTGTCGGGGCCGTGCGCGATGCCGTCGATCACCAGGCCGCAGCTGCCGCAGATCCCCTCGCGGCAATCCGAGTCGAACGCGATCGGATCGTCGCCCTTCTTGATCAGCGATTCGTTGACGACGTCGAGCATCTCGAGGAAGGACATGTCGGGATGCACGTTGTCGGCGGCGTAGTCCACGAGACGGCCGGCTTGATCGGGGCCGGCCTGCCGCCACACTCTGAGCTTGACCTTCATCACTTGTAGCTCCGCTGCGTGGGGTGAACTTCCTCGAACACCAGCGGTTCCTTGTGCATCTTCGGCCGGGTCCCGATGCCCTTGAATTCCCAGGCGGAGACGTGCGTGTACTCGTGATCGTTGCGTTGGGCTTCGCCGTCCGGCGTCTGGTACTCCTCACGGAAATGGCCGCCGCAGGACTCGCGGCGCTCCAGCGCATCGAGCGCGAGCACTTCGGCGAATTCCATGTAATCGGCGACGCGGCCGGCATAATCGAGGCCGGGATTGAGGTTGTTCACCTCACCCGGCACGTTGACGTCCTGCCAGAACTCATCGCGCAGCGCGCGAATCTCCGAAACCGCACTTTGAAGGCCCGCCTCATTGCGCGCCATGCCGACCCTGTCCCAGCAGATCGCGCCGATCGAGCGATGGAATTCACGCACGGTGCGCTTGCCCTTCACCTGCAGCACGCGATCGATTCGTTGTTGCGAATCAGCCTTAGCGGCACCGAATGCATCGTCAGCGGTCGTGACGGGCGGGAGCGGCGTGCCCCCCAGGTAATTGGCGACGGTGTAGGGCGCGACGAAATAGCCGTCGGCAAGGCCCTGCATCAGCGCGCTCGCGCCAAGGCGATTGGCGCCGTGATCGGAGAAGTTGGCTTCGCCGAGCACGAACAGGCCGGGGATCGTCGACATCAGGTTGTAGTCCACCCACAGTCCGCCCATCGTGTAGTGGACGGCGGGGTAGATGCGCATCGGGACCTGATACGGGTTCTCGTCGGTGATACGGCGATACATGTCGAACAGGTTGCCGTAGCGCGCCTCGATTGTCCCGGCGCCCTGGCGTTTGATCGCCTCCGCGAAATCGAGATAGACCGACAGGCCCGAATCGCCGGCTCCGCGACCCTCGTCGCATACCGCCTTTGCGGCGCGCGAGGCTACGTCGCGCGGCACGAGGTTGCCGAAGCTGGGGTATCGACGCTCGAGGTAATAGTCGCGCTCGGTTTCGGGGATCTGTGACGGTGGACGCTTGTCGCCCTGCTGCTTCGGCACCCACACGCGGCCGTCGTTGCGCAGGCTCTCCGACATCAGCGTCAGCTTCGACTGGTGATCGCCGCTGACCGGGATGCAGGTCGGGTGGATCTGCGTGAAGCAGGGATTGGCGAAGAAGGCGCCGCGCTTGTGCGCGCGCCACGCCGCGGTCACGTTGGAGTTGATGGCGTTCGTCGAGAGATAGAACACGGTGCCGTAACCGCCGGTGCAGAGCAGCACGGCATGGGCCTCGTGCGATTCGAGCTCACCGGTGACCAGGTTGCGGCACACGATGCCGCGGGCCTTGCCGTCGATCGTCACGAGATCGAGCATTTCGCGCCGCGAGAAGAGCGTAACGGTGCCGGTATCGACCTGGCGCATCAAGGATTGATAGGCGCCAAGCAGCAGCTGTTGGCCGGTCTGGCCGCGCGCGTAGAAGGTGCGCGAGACCTGGGCGCCGCCAAACGATCGGTTGTCGAGCAGCCCGCCGTACTCACGCGCGAACGGCACGCCCTGCGCCACGCACTGGTCGATGATGTTCACCGACGTCTGCGCAAGGCGATAGACGTTCGCTTCGCGGGCGCGATAGTCGCCGCCCTTGATGGTGTCGTAGAAGAGTCGATAAATGCTGTCGCCGTCGTTGCGATAGTTCTTCGCCGCGTTGATGCCGCCCTGTGCCGCGATGCTGTGGGCGCGGCGCGGGCTGTCGTGAATGAAGAACGCCTTGACGGGGTAGCCGAGCTCGCCGAGCGAGGCAGCTGCCGACGCGCCGGCGAGGCCGGTGCCAACGACGATGATCTGGTATTTACGGCGATTCGCCGGATTGACGAGCTTGTTCTCGAACTTGCGGCGATCCCACTTGTCGGTGATCGGCCCGCTCGGGATGCGCGGATCGAGAATCATGACCGCATCCCGATCACGAAGGTGTAGATCGGCAGGATCGCGAAGCCGAGTCCGAGGAGGACCGCGAATCCGCGTCCCATCCACTGCAGCCGGGGCGTCCACTTCGGGCTGTTGATGCCGAACGACTGCATCGCGCTCGACGCGCCGTGCCAGAGGTGAAACACGATGACGGTCATCGCGACGACATAGAAAGCGACGTAGCCGGGATGGCTGAATACCTGGACTTGCAGGCGATACAGGTCACGAATGCCTTCAGGTGTTTCGTAGTAAGTGCCGAACTTGAACGTCACAAGATGCGTCACCACGAACAGCAGCGTGATCGTGCCGGTGAGAATCATCGTCGACGACGAGACGCTCTTGCGGCTGCGATCGTTCTTGCTCTTCGCCCACTTCTTCTTTGCGTATCGCTGCGGCCGCGCCGAATAACTGCCGGCGAGCATCCCGACGGTCTTGAAGATATGGAGCGCGAATACCGCCAACAGCCCGAGCTCGGCGACATAGACGAGCGGATTGCTCACGAGCTTGTGCGAGTAATCGTTAAAGGCAGCGGGGCCGGCGATGAATAACAGGTTACCGGCAAGATGTGCGACGAGGAAGACGAGAAGGGAAAGGCCGGTGAATGCTATGAGGAATTTGGAGCCGACCGATGAGGAAAACGCCTTCTGAAGATCCATTGAGGTGGTGCCAACTCTTGATATTAACAGGTCAACGGGCCCACTGGCGAACAGGCCAACAGGGTTCGAGTAGACTCTCCAACCCAGGGACCCGCTGATGGAGAAAGCGACAAAGACGGTCGCGGCATGGCTCACCGAAGGCATCTTCATCATGGTGAGCGTGCTGCTCGGCTTCGCGGTCACGCAATACGGCGCGGATCGCGCAGACCGGGCGCTCGCGAGCAAGGCCCTGGCAAGCCTGCAATCGGAGCTTGAGTTCAACCTTGCCATGGTCGAACCGTATGTGGACTTCCATCGCGCGCATCTTGAACAGCTCCGAAAGACCGATGCGGTCGCCGGAGAAGTGTCGGGCTATCAGCTATTTCTCAAGCTCAGGCCGGCGCTGCCGAAAGATGCGTTAGCCGACGTTCCGCTCATTCGCCGGGCAGCCTGGGATGCCGCATCATCGTCCGGTGCGCTCCGCCTGATTGATTACGATCTCATCGCGCATCTCTCGGCGATCTACCAGATGCAGGATCATCTCGGCGACGCTATCGCGCGAGTTCCAATCGCATCGAAGGAGTTCTTCGATCCTCGCGATCGGCTTGCCACGATACGGCAAACGGAGGCCGCGCTCGGTGAGATGATGTGGGCGGAGCAATCGCTCGTGGAGCTGTACAAGAAGGAGCTGCCCGCAATTCGTGCCGCTGCTGTGAAGTAGCACCGCGAGGCTGCGCATTGAGGATCAAGTTCAAACTTCTCGCGGCGGCGATCGCAATTGAGGCGGTGCTTGCGGTACTGGCACTGTTTGGCGGACCGCATGGCGACCTCGGTGGATGGCCGTGGGCGCTGCAGATGCCTGGGATTCTGCTGATGCTGTCGTTGCCTGGCGAGACGGGTTTCGCGTGGCGGGCGGCTGGGATACTCGCGATTCAAATCGGCTGCTGGTTTGCGATCTGTGCCCTGGTATACGGAAGCATCGTTCGAAGACGCGCGGCCGGCCACTGACGGAGGTGTAATAAACTAGTCCTCTTCATGAAGATCCACGAATACCAAGCTAAAGCGGTCCTTTCGAAATACGGTGTGCCGGTCCCCCGCGGGGAAGTGGCATTTACTCCCGAAGAAGCTCACGACATCACCAAGCGCCTTGGCGGCGCCATTTCCGTTGTCAAGGCACAGATTCACGCCGGCGGGCGCGGCAAGGCCGGCGGCGTCAAGCTTGCCAAGTCGGGCACCGAAGCCGAGACGATCGCGCGCGAGCTGCTCGGCAAGACGCTCGTCACGTATCAGACCGGCCCCGGCGGCCAGAAGGTCTTTCGGCTCCTTGTCGAAGAAGGTCTCGCCATCGATCGCGAGCTGTATCTCGGGCTCGTCCTCGATCGCTCCTCGAAGCGCATCGTCCTGATGGTCAGCAAAGAGGGCGGCGTCGAGATCGAGAAGGTCGCCGAAGAACATCCCGAGAAGATCCACAAGGTCTTCATCAATCCAGGCGTCGGCTTGCAGTCGTTCGAGGCGCAGAAGCTCGGTTTCGCGCTCGGCCTCAGCGGCGATTCGCTCAAGAAGGGCGTCAAGATGATGCTCGCGCTCTACAACGCCTTCATCGCGACCGACGCGTCGATTCTCGAGATCAACCCGCTCATCGTCACCAAGGCCGGCGACCTGCTCGCGCTCGACGCGAAGATGAACTTCGATAGCAACGCGCTGTATCGTCACGCAGACATCCGCGAGCTGCGAGATACCGCCGAAGAGGATCCCCTCGAGGTCGAAGCATCGAAGTTCTCACTCAACTACATCCGCCTCGACGGCACCATCGGCTGCATGGTCAACGGCGCCGGCCTCGCGATGGCGACGATGGACATCATCAAGCTGTGGGGTGGCGAGCCCGCGAACTTCCTCGATGTCGGCGGCGGCGCGAATGCGGATCAGATCAAGAACGCGTTCCGCATCCTGATGGCAGACAAGAACGTGAAGGCCGTGCTCATCAACATTTTCGGCGGCATCCTGCGCTGCGACGTGCTCGCGGCCGGCGTGATCGCCGCGGTGAAGGAGCTGGGCGTGCCGGTTCCGATCGTCATCCGCATGAAAGGCACAAATGTCGAGGAAGGAAAGCAGCTGCTCGCCGAGAGCGGGCTGAACTTTACGACCGCAGACACGATGGGTGAGGCCGCCGACAAGGTGGTTGCACTGGCGGGGAGACGCTAATGGCAGTCCTCCTCGACAAGAACACGCGGCTGATCGTGCAGGGACTGACCGGCCGTGAAGGCACGTTCCACGCGAAAGCCGCGGCCGCGTATCACACGAAAGTCGTGGGCGGCGTCACGCCGGGCAAGGGCGGGATGACGCACGAGGGCTGGCCGGTCTTCAACACGGTGGAAGACGCGGTGAAGGAAACGGGCGCGAACGCGTCGGTCATCTTCGTGCCGCCGCCGTTCGCGGCCGACGCGATCATGGAAGCCGCCGACGCGGGTGTGCAGCTCGTGGTCTGCATCACCGAGGGCATTCCCGTCGTGGACATGCTGAAGGCGATGACGTTCCTCGAGGATTTACCGAAGACGCGGCTGATCGGACCGAACTGCCCTGGCATCATCTCGCCGGGCAAGGGCAAGGCCGGCATCATCCCTTCGAACATCTGCAAGGAAGGCCGCATCGGCATCGTGTCAAAGAGCGGCACGCTGACATATGAAGCGATCGATCAGCTTACACACGCCGGCCTCGGCCAGAGCACGTGCATCGGCATTGGCGGCGATCCGCTGATCGGGACGACGCATATCGATGCGCTTGAATTGTTCCAGAACGATCCCGAAACCGACGCGGTGATCATGATTGGCGAGATCGGCGGATCGGCGGAAGAAGAAGCCGCTGCGTGGATCAAGGAACACTTCAGGAAGCCGATCGTCGCGTTCATCGCAGGGCAGACGGCGCCGCCGGGACGCCGCATGGGTCATGCGGGCGCGATTATCGCCGGCGGCAAGGGAACAGCGGCGGAGAAGATGGCGGCGTTGACCGCGGCTGGTGTGCGAGTGGTGAAGAGCCCGGCCGACATGGGCCAGGCGTTGATCGAATCTCTCAAGAAGTAGCTACATCGTCGATGTGCAGGTGGACGAAGTCATCTTGATCTCCTCCACTTTGAACTTCAACAGGGTGATCGGTATGTCGTTCGTGTTCGGGCGGCTTGCCGGGTTCACCGCGGCGTTGGCCGCCGGCGTGACGACGTCCTTGCCGGGGCCTTCAATTTCGACATTGAAGCCGTTGCCGCTCTCTCCAGCCTTGAACTCGATCTCGGACTTGGACACGTCCGTGATCTTGCCGATGAGCTGAATCGTGTGGCCGACGTGGCCCTTCATCTTCTCGTCCTTCTCGATCCAGTAGTAGCGCTTGCCGTACTTGCCCATGTCGCTGTTGGCGATGGGCCATTCGCGCACGTTGGTCAGGACGTAGGTGTCCTTCTTCTCCGCGGCGGTGACGCAGCCCTGCAGCGTGACAGTGGCACCTTTTTCATATTTCTTCCCATCCGCCTGCGCCTGGGCGTTAACGGATGACATGCCCGACGCCAGCGTAAAGGCGAAAACGAGTGCGATTGCAGTGTTCATGATTTCCCCCGGCGCTCAAACTGCAGGATCACTGCCAAAGAGGGCCAAGCTCGGGTATACTCGGCGCCGTGAGTTTCGTGGCTCGTTCGTTTAATCACTCGTTTACCAATGGCGGCTTTAATGCCGCGGGTGGCGGAGTGTAGACGAGCCGGAAGACTAGAGCTCAACGCAACACCAACCGCCGCCCAGGGAAACCTGAGGCGGCTTTTGTTTTTTATGACCAATACGGACCTTGCGGCACTACGGAAGAGTCTCGACGACATCGATGCGGTGCTGGTGTCGGCGCTGGGTGAACGGGCGCGGCTGGCGCGGGACATCGCCAGGGTGAAGGCCGAAGGCGAGGGCCCCGTTCGCGACAACGATCGCGAAACCGCTTTGCTGCAGCACCGCTCGGCGTACGGCGAGCGACTCGGGCTCGACCCGGCGTTCGTTCGGCGAATCTTCCGCGAGATTCTCGACGACTCCGTCCGCCGGCAGCAGGACGCCCTTCAGACGTCCGAAAGCGAGGCGGCGCAGGAACTTCGGGTTGGATTCCAGGGCACTGAAGGCGCCTACGGACACCAGGCGGCGTTGCAGCACTTCGCGGTGGTGCAGCGGCCGGTCGCCTTCAAGGCCTACGGGAGCTTCAGGGCCATGCTCGAGGCCGTGATTGAAGGGCACATCGATCGCGCGATGCTGCCGATCGAAAACACCACCGCCGGCTCGGTCTATGAGTCGTACGATCTGTTGCTCCGGTTCAATCTCGCGCTGGTGGGTGAAGAGATCGTCGACGTGAGGCACTGCCTGCTCGGCGTCGCCGATATCCCGGTTGATTCGCTGCGCCGCGTGCATTCGCATCCACAGGCGCTGTCGCAGTGCAGCGAGTTCCTCGCGACGCTGCCCGATTGCGAGGGCGTGAGCGCGGCCAACACCGCGCTGGCGGCGAAGCACGTGCGCGATTTGAACAATTCCACCGAGGCGGCGATTGCCAGCGAAGAAGCCGGCGTGCACTTTGGCTTGCACGTCCTGAAGCGGGATATCGCCAATCAGCCGGTGAACTACACGCGGTTCGTGGTGGTGGCCGCGACGCCGGTCGATTGCGATCCGCGGATTGCCGCGAAGGTGTCGATGGTGTTGTCGACGCGGCACGAGCATGGCGCGCTGGTGCGCTGCCTGAACGTAGTCGCCGATGAAGGCCTGAACGTGACCAAACTCGAATCGCGCCCGCGACTGGGGACGCCGTGGGAATACGTGTTCTATATCGACGTGGATGGGCACATCAGCTCGCCGCGCATGCAGGCGGCGCTGGCGGGCCTGGCCGAGCGGACACTCTTTGTGAAAGTGCTGGGGTGCTATCCAGCTCGCGAGCTGCCGAAATAGCGCGCAGGCCCCGGCCGGAGGCGGGGCAAGTATAATTGCTCGGATATGGAACAAACGTTTGCCATCATCAAACCAGATGCGGTCAAGAAAGGCGTGACCGGGCAGATCCTCGCGCGCATCGAGGGTGCCGGCTTCAAGGTCCGCGCCATGCGCATGATTCACATGAGCAAGGTCGAGGCCGAAGGCTTCTACTACGTCCACAAGGCCCGCCCGTTCTTCGGCGGCCTGACGGATTTCATGTCGTCGGACCCGTGCGTCGTCATGTGCCTCGAAGCAGAGGGCGCGATCAAGAAGTGGCGCGACCTGATGGGCGCGACGGATCCGGCGAAGGCCGCGCCCGGCACGCTGCGCAAGGACTTCGGCGCGTCGATCGACAACAACGCGACCCATGGATCGGACGCCCCGGAAACCGCCGCTTTCGAGTTGGGATACTTTTTTCGAGGGATGGAACTCTAGTTCTACACGAAGGTTCTACACGAAGGTTCTCCACGAAGGTTCTCCACGAGGGTTCTGCACGTCGGTTCTGCACGAGGGTTCATGGCGATTAAGGCGGATAGGTGGATTCGGAAGATGGCCCTCGAGCACGGCATGATCGAGCCGTTCGAGGATCGACAGGTCAGGCAGGGCGTCGTGTCGTACGGCGTGTCGTCGTACGGCTACGACTGCCGCGTCGGGAACGAGTTCAAGGTGTTCACCAACGTCTACAACACGGTGGTGGATCCGAAGAACTTCGATCCGAAGTCGTTCGTCGACATCACGGGCGACGTCTGCATCGTGCCGCCAAACTCGTTCGCGCTCGCCTCGACGGTGGAGTACTTCCGCATCCCGCGCGACGTGCTGACGGTTTGCCTGGGCAAGTCCACCTATGCCCGCTGCGGCATCATCGTGAACGTCACGCCCTTCGAGCCCGAGTGGGAGGGACACGTCACGATCGAAATCTCGAACACGACGCCGTTGCCGGCGAAGATCTACGCCAACGAAGGCATCGCCCAGGTGCTCTTCTTCCAGAGCGACGAGCCGTGTGAGATCTCGTACAAGGACAAGAAGGGCAAGTACCAGGCGCAGCGTGGAGTGACACTGCCCAAGATCTGAGGTCCCGCGGGCTTACGGGCTACGGGCTTACGGGATTCAAACAGATGCTGCGTTCATTCAAAAACATCCACCCCGTCGTCGCTGCGACGGCGTACGTTGATGAGAGCGCGCAGGTCATCGGCGATGTGCATATCGGTGCCGAGTCCTCCGTCTGGATGAACGTCGTCATTCGCGGCGATGTGAATCACATACGCATCGGCAAGCGCACCAATATCCAGGACTTGACGATGGTGCACGTGATGCGGGAGACGCATCCGACCGTCATAGGTGACGAAGTGACCGTGGGGCATTCGGCGGTGATTCATGGCTGCACCATCGAGGACCGCGTGTTGATTGGCATGCAGGCGATGCTGCTCAACGGAGTGCACGTCGAGCATGATTCGATCATCGCCGCCGGCACGTTGCTGACGGAAGGGACGCGGATTCCCGCCGGTTCGCTGGTGATGGGCAGGCCAGGGAAGGTGAAACGGCCGCTGAGCGAGGCGGAGCTCGCCGAGATTCGCCGGCTCTCGCAGGCCTACGTGAATTACCGGCTGGACTACCGATGACAGTCGGCAGTCAAGAGTCGACAGTTAAGAGTTCGTGATGAATACAGGGCCAGCACGCGGAATGCGCGACTTCCTTCCGGAAGACGTGCGGCGCCGACAGTACGTCATCGGCGTGATAGCCGACGTGTATCAAAAGTACGCGTTCGAGCCGCTCGAGACGCCGGCGGTCGAGAACCTCGAGACGCTGCAGGGCAAGTACGGTGAAGAAGGCGATCGGCTGATCTTCAAGATCCTCAAGCGCGGCGAGGGCGCCGAGACCGGCCAGGCCGATCTTGCGCTGCGCTACGACGTGACCGTGCCGCTGGCCCGCGTCGTCGCCGAGCATCGCGCGAAGCTGCCGAAATTCTTCAAGCGTTACCAGATTCAACCCGTCTGGCGCGCCGACCGGCCCCAGAAGGGCCGCTTCCGCGAGTTCTACCAGTGCGACGTCGACGCCATCGGCTCGACATCGATGACGGTTGAAGCGGAGCTGCTCTCAGCAGCGGCCGATGTGTTCCTGAAGCTGGGTTTCACGGATTTCCAGATCGTCGTCAATCACCGGAAGCTGCTGAACGCCGTCCTGCAACAGGCGGGCGTGCCGGCCGATCTGCAAGGCGCGGCGCTGGTGATCGTGGACAAGGCCGACAAGATCGGCGTCGATGGCGTTCGCAAAGAGCTGGCGGAAAAGGGACTACCCGAAAAGGTCGCGGATACGCTGCTCGAACAACTGAGTAGTTCGCCGCCGGCGGACCTGGCGCATTGGATGGGGCAGCAGTCGGCCGCGCTGAACGACGAAGGCAAGTCCGGGCTCGAAGATCTGCGGCAGATTTTCGCGCTGTGCCAGAGCACCAGCGCCGGCGCGCATCTCGTCCTCGATCGCAGTCTCGCGCGCGGGTTGTCGTACTACACAGGTCCGATCTTCGAGATTCGCGTGCCCGATCTCGCCGGCAGCCTCGGCGGCGGCGGCCGTTACGACAATCTGATCGGCATGTTCTCGGGCGAAGACATTCCGGCGAGCGGCATCTCGCTCGGGCTCGAACGGATCCTCGTGGTGATGGCCGAGCGGAAGATGTTTCCGGAGTCGGTCATCTCGACACCCGCGGACGTCATGGTGGTGCAGTGGTTCGCGAACCGCACCAATCTGTATCTGTCGTTCGCGAAAGAATTGCGAGACGGCGGATTGCGCGTCGAGCTCTATCCGGATGCGCCGGTCGAAGACGGCAAGAAAGTCGGCGACAAGCAGTTCAAGTATGCGTCGGCGCGCGGCATCCCATTCGTGGCGGTCATCGGTGGCGATGAACTGGCAAACGGAACCGTGGCAATCAAGAATATGAAGACAGGCGAGCAGAAATCAGTTCCTCGCTCGGAAGCGGTGAAATGGCTGAGCAACTAGGATCGTTGGCACGGACGCATACCTGCGGCGCATTGCGGCCCGGCGATGTCGGGAAGAATGCGGTGCTGCTGGGATGGGTCCATCGCGTCCGCGATCTCGGATCGCTGCTGTTTCTCGACGTGCGCGATCGTCACGGCCTCACGCAGGTGATCGTCGAAGGCGATGACGCGCTGCTCGAGCGCGTGAAGCGTATCCGCTCGGAGTTTGTCGTCGCGGTGATCGGCGAGGTCGAGAGTCGTTCTGCGGATACGATCAACAAGGACCTGCCAACCGGCGAAGTGGAGATCCGCGCCAGGGAAGTCCGGATCCTCAACGAGGCGAAGACGCCGCCGTTCCCGATCGCCGAGGATCAGAACGTCTCCGAAGAAACGCGGCTGAAGTATCGCTACCTCGATCTCCGCCGCCCGCAGCTGCAGCACAACATCGGCCTGCGCCATCGCATCACGATGGCGCTGCGCAAGTATTTCGACGCGCAGGGCTTCTATGAGATCGAAACGCCGATCCTGACGAAGTCGACGCCCGAAGGCGCTCGTGACTTCCTCGTGCCGGCGCGCGTGCATCCCGGTGAGTTCTACGCGCTGCCGCAATCGCCGCAGATCTTCAAGCAGATCCTGATGATCGCCGGCTTCGATCGCTACGTGCAGATCGCGCGCTGCTTCCGCGACGAGGCGCTGCGTGCCGATCGCCAGCTCGAGTTCACGCAGGTGGACCTCGAGATGTCGTTTGCCACGCCGCCGCTCGTCTTCGAGATCGTCGAAGGCGCGCTGGCCGCGTGCTTCAAGGAGATCGGCGTCGACATTCCGCGACCGTTCAAGCGGATGCCCTATGCCGAGGCGATGGCGAAGTACGGATCGGACAAGCCCGACCTGCGCTTCGGCCTCCAGATCCAGGACTTCGGTCCGCTGTTCGCGCAATCGCCGTTCGGCGTCTTCCGTGAGGCCGTCGAGCACGGCGGCACGATCCGTGGATTCGTGATCCCCGGCGCCGCGAAGTACTCGCGCCGTGAGGTCGACGAGCTCGTCGAACTGGCGAAGCAGGCGGGCGCGGCCGGCCTCATCTACACGCGCTACACCGCGGAAGGCGTGCAGGTGTCGGCGAAGCCAATCGGCGAAGAGGCCGCGCGCAAGGTCCTCGAAGCGTCCGGAGCAAAGAAGGAGGATCTACTCGTGCTCGCTTCCGGCGCACCTGACGCTGCGTCGAAGGTGCTCGGCCAACTTCGCCTGCAAGTTGCGAAGAAGGAGAACCTGATTCCCGAAGGCAAGTGGGAGCTGACGTGGGTCACGGACTTCCCGTTGTTCGACTGGAACGCCGACGAGAAGCGGTGGGATTCGGTGAACCACCCGTTCACGGCGCCGCGTGAAGAAGACCTGCACATGCTCGAATCGGATCCGGGCAAGGTGCTCGCGAAGGCCTACGACGTCATCCTCAACGGTTGGGAGCTTGGCGGCGGCAGCATCCGTATCCACGATCGCGACACGCAGGCCAAGGTGTTCCGGCTGCTCGGCATGTCGGACGAGGACGCGAAGAACCGCTTCGGCTTCTTCCTCGAGTCGCTGGAGTACGGCACGCCGCCGCACGGCGGCCTGGCGCTGGGCCTCGATCGCATCTGCGCGCTGCTGGCGGGTGAAACGTCGATTCGCGAAGTGATTCCGTTCCCAAAGACGACGCAAGCCGTCGACCTGATGTGCGATGCGCCGTCGACGGTGGATCCCCGGCAGCTGCGCGAGCTGCACATTAAGAACATTTAACAGAAGAAGGAAAGAAAAGAAGGCTTCCTTTCTTTTTTTCTTCTGTAATAACAAAAGATGCGAGCCAGGAAGCAGATCGCACTAGCGGAGAACGCTCGGAAGCAGGCCATCGCGGCGCTGCAGGAGTATTTTCGCGACAACCTCGACGATGAGATCGGCGATCTCAAGGCTGGGCTCCTGCTCGATTTCATACTGAGCGAGCTCGGCCCCAGCGTCTACAATCAAGCTATCGCCGATGCGCGCACATTTTTCGAGGAGCGCACCAGCGACCTCGCCGCGATCTGTTACCGCGACGAGTTCCCGACATCGCGAAAGCCCTGATATGCCACTGTTGTTCTCATACGGATCGTTACAGCAAGAAGAAACCCAGCTCTCGACGTTCGGCCGCAAGCTCGACGGTGAAAAGGACCTGCTAATCGGCTACGAGCCGTCGCTCGTGAAGATCGCCGATCCCGAGGTCGCGAAGCGTCTCAAGAAGCTGCATCACGACAACGTCAGTAAGACTGGCGATGACTGGAGCAACGTCCAGGGCACCGTCTTCGAAGTGACGGACGCGGACCTCGCCAAGGCGGACGCCCTGGAAGCGCAGTTCGGCTACACGCGCGTGAGCGTGCCCCTCGCGTCCGAGAAGGAAGCCTGGGTATACCTGCACGCGGAGTGAGCGCCGCATTGCGATGATCGTCAATCCTGACCGGACGACGGTGCTGTCATCGCTCGGCTGGGTCGATGGCGACGTCATCTGGTGCTTTGACGTAGCGTCAGGCAAAGCGCGCGCAATCCCGCAGAACACTGGCGCCCGGTACACTTCGCTCCACGCCTCAGACATGGAACGTTTCGTCGCGGTCCATCACTTCGACGGCGCGCGCTTCCTGGCGTCGGTCTGTCTGTTCTCAGCGCCCGAAGTTACTGTCTCGTCCGCATCGTACGAAAACGGGCGGACTTCTTTGATCGGCCATGAGGCGTCCTGGGACGGCCTGCCGCAGCTGTTCGTCGCCTATCTGGCTCAGCCGTGGAATGACTACGTCCTGGTGAAGATAGAGTCGGGGCACGTGCACATCCAACGGCTCGAGTGGTATGACTCGTCGTACGACAAGGACTACCAGGGCGTCATCGGCGTGATCGCGTTGCCGGATCCGAGATTCGCGCTGGTTTCGGTGCAGCGCAGCTCCGAGCTGGTGCTTCACGATCTCGAAACCGGCCAGGCAACACAGAAGATCAGTCTCGGCTCGCAGCTTGGAAATCCGAAGCTGACGCTGCGTCAGTCCGGCAAAGAGGTCTGGGCCAGCGATTACGACACGCTCGCCATCGTCGACACCAACTCCTGGCGCGTGCTGCGGAAGAAACGGCTCCAAAGCGCTGTCGCTGGGACCGGACAGTTCATCGGCGACTATTCGTTCTCGGCAGACGGCAGCTGCTGTGTGGCGCGG
>Ga0137455_1000087_pt1 | contig 20613 bp, 16 predicted proteins | sample EasRivERMGT600_2_FD_102334 | JGI IMG/M metagenome (GOLD analysis project Ga0137455, IMG submission 102334) | Soil microbial communities from meander-bound floodplain in the East River, Colorado, USA - East River MetaG ERMGT600_2 | ecosystem: Environmental > Terrestrial > Soil > Floodplain ... | reverse complement strand
CGCAGCACCTTCTCGAACAGGCGATAGGTGCCGCCGTACAGATTGCGGCCGGCGACCACGTGGTCACCCGCCGAGAGCGTCTGCATCAACGTGTTGGTCGCGGCGAGGCCGGAGGCGAAGCAGAGGCCGTGGCGGCCCCCCTCGAGGGCGGCGAGGTTGCGCTCGAGGGCCTGCCGCGTCGCGTTGTGTGTGCGCGCGTACTCGAACCCCTTGTGCTTCCCGAGCGCCTCCTGCGCGTAGGTCGAGGTCTGGTAGATCGGCACCACGACGGCCCCGGTGGTGGCGTCGGGCTCCTGCCCGGCGTGGATCGCGCGAGTGGCGAACCCCGCGTCCGGCTTCAGCGACGATTCGCCTCCCATCACGAGCCTCCGGCGATGAACTGCAGCATGTCGAACCTCGTCAGGATGCCGACCACCGAGCCGTTCTCGCGCACCAGCACGGCCGGATTGCGGGCCGCGAGCAGCCGGGTGACCCGGTCCATGGGCTCATCGCTCGCGACCACCGGCAGGGGATCGTCCATCAGCGTCTCGACCGGCCGGTCGAGCGCCTGCGGATCCGCCAGCGCGGTCTTGAGCACCTCACTGTCATAGACCGTGCCGACCACTTCGTTGCCGCGCAGCACCGGGATCTGGGTGACGTCGTAGTGCTCGACCAGGCTGAGCGCCTTGCGCAGCGGCTCACCGACCTGGATCGAGAGCAGCCGCGGCACGGCCGAGCTCTTGCCCGAGACCAGGAGCGAGACCCGGGTCACGGCCGGGTCGAGCAGGTGGTTGTCGCGCATCCACTCGTCGTTGTGGACCTTGGAGAGGTAGCGCTCGCCGGTGTCGGCGATCATCACCACGACCAGGTCCTCGGGCCGGGCCCGGCGCGCGACCTCGATCGCCACCCACACCGCCATCCCCGACGAGCCGCCGACGAAGATCGCCTCCTCCCGCGCCAGACGACGCGTCAGGTTGAGTCCGTCGCGGTCCGTGCACGAGATCACCTCGTCGACGAGGGAGAAGTCGGTGGTCGAGGGGATGAAGTCCTCGCCCACGCCCTCGATCTTGTAGGTGTGGCCCGCGACGATCTTCCCGGTCTCCTTGTAGGCCTTGAGGATCGAGCCCACCGGATCGGCGCCGATCACGCGCACGCCGGGCTTGCGCTCCTTGAGGTACTTGGCCGCGCCACTGATCGTGCCGCCGGTGCCCATGCCGGCCACCAGGTGCGTGATCCTGCCCGCCGTCTGCTCCCACAGCTCGGGGCCGGTGCTCTCGTAGTGGGCCCGGGGGTTGGCCGGGTTGTGATACTGGTCCATGAGCAGCGCGCCCGGACGCTCCGACGCGATCCGGCGGGCGACCGAGTAGTAGGAGTCCGGATGCTCGGGTTCGACCGCTGTCGGGCTCAGCAGCACCTCGGCGCCGAACGCCTTGAGCAGGTTGACCTTCTCGCTCGAGACCTTGTCCGGCATGCAGAACACGGCGCGATAGCCCCTGATCGAGGCGACCATCGCCAGGCCGAGCCCGGTGTTGCCGGAGGTGCACTCGACGATGGTGCCGCCCGGCCGCAGCCGGCCGTCGCGCTCGGCGGCCTCCACCATCGCCATGCCGATGCGGTCCTTGACGCTGCCGCCGGGATTGAACGTCTCCATCTTGGCCAGCAGCGGCGCCGGGCAGTCGCGGGCGACCGAGCGCAGCCGGACGAGCGGGGTGTTGCCGATCGTCTCGAGGATGTTCTCGCGGTATTGGACGCCTTGGAGGCCCGGCGGGAGTGGCATGACGACCCCGGAGTGGATTGCGCGCCATGGACGGGCCGGCGCGCCGCCGCGGAATCGTCGCGGGAGGCCGCATGCTCTGGGCCGGGCGCGGAGCTTAGGCGGGCCGCGCGCGGAGAGTCAAGACGACCGACGAATCGACACCGCCGGATGAGCGACACCTGCGGAGAAAACGCGGCGGGGGGAGCCATGCGCGATGGCTCCCCCCGCCGGCGATGACTGGATGGAACGCTAGTGCTGCGAACCCTGCGAGCCGTGCGACCCCATCACCCCGGTGCCGGCCGGCTTGTTCTTCTTGTTCTTGATGGTCTCGCCCGATTGGTTCGCGTGCGCGATCATCGGCAGCTTCTTCTCCCATGAGAAGGCGGGATCGTTCTCGCCCTGGTGACAGGTGATGCAGGTCTCCTGGGTGATCTTGCGATGGGTGGCGAACGCCTCGTGCTTGGTGCCCATGCCGTGGCAGTTCTCGCACTGCACGTTCACCAGCTTGGGCACGTCGTTCTGACTCTGGAATCCGCCCGCCTGCTTGAACCCCACGACGTGACAGGGGATGCAGTCCGGCGTCGCGTCCTTCTTGACGTCCACCAGCGTCTGCCAGGCCAGCGAGTGCGAGGTCGTCTTCCACTGCTCGCCCTCGTCGGTGTGGCAGCGAATGCACAGCTCCGCGCCGAGGAAGTGGTCGGCGTTCTCCGACCGCTGCTTCTCCGCCTCGGCGGCCCGCTCCTTGTCGAGCTTGCGCTGCTTCTCGTTGAACCCGTCCTCGAAGGACTTGACCAGCTTCGACATCTCGGCGTTCTCGCCGACCTCCGGACCGAGCATGTAGACGTCGTTCTCGCCGGTCGTGACCTTGCCCGCCTTGTCGAGCGTCAGCAGCGTGCGCCCGATGTACTGACCCTGCTCGCCGCCGTAGCAGGCGACCGTGTTCTTGATCATCCGCCCCTTCTGCAGCATCGGGACGTTGCGGCCCGTGATCACCGCATCGATGCCGGGGATCGCCGCCGCCAAGTCCTCGCTCTCGACCTTGCCGAGCTGGGAGAGCAGCACCACCACGGTCGCGCCCTTCTTGCGCAGCTCGGCCACCGTGCGCCGCGCCGCTGCCGAGGGCTCCTCGACCTTGATCGAGTCCTGCGAGCGCCCGAGCTCGACCTTGTCGCTCATCAGTCCGAACACGCCGACGCGCGTGCGGCCCACCTTCTTGATCAGGTAGGGCTGGAGCACGGGCTTGCCGGTGGCCTTGTCGAGCATGTTCGCGCACACGACCGGCAGGGCCGTCCGCTTGACGTGGTATTTGAGGTAGGCCGGACCCCATCGCAGCTCTTTGTCGCCTGCGGCGACCGCGTCCGTCCCCATCACCTTCATCGCGTCCATCAGGAACGCCGCGACGTCCTGGTGGGTGTCGACCTCGGGGAAGAAGCCCCCGTTGTCGACCAGCATCACCTGGCCGTACGACGTCTTGATGCTGTCCAAGTAGCTGGCCCGCCGGGCCAGGCCCCCCTTGGGCGTGTGTCAGCCACAAGGGCTCGTCTTCCCCTTCACGTCCGTCGTGGAGAGGATGACGAGCTTGTCCGGCTGCTGGATCGCGCCGGTTCCCGACGTCGCTCCCGCCAGCGCCAGCCAGGCCAGCACGGCCAGCAGCACGCTCGCGAGAACGCGGGAAGACATCGATTTCATTGGAGATCTCCTGGGGACGAAGGCCGCGGCATGACCCGACGCCGTAGCGCGCTGGATTCTATGAGCCCACGCGGAACCGGGTCAAGAACCACCCCCACACGGCACCAAGCTCTGACTGTTCCATGACCAGGCGAGCGTTCATAGGTGTTTCTACCCCGCACCGGCGGCGGTGTTTCTACCCCGCACCGGCGGCGGGCGGGAGGCTTCCCCTCGCCGGCGGGTGCCGAGTAGGGTGGGTCCGATCGAGGCGCCCGCCGGGGCACCCGGCGCAAAGCGACGGGTCGGGGAAGCCTCCCGCCCGCCAACCACGCCAGCCAGGGAGACCCTCTGCCCAGAACGCTCGCCTGGTCGTGCCTCTTCCTCTCCGGCTTCGCGGCCCTCCTCTTCGAGGTGTGCTGGATCCGCGAGGCGGGCCTCGTCTTCGGCTCCACCACGCTGGCCCTCGGAACAGTGCTCGCCGTGTTCTTCCTCGGGCTGGCACTCGGCAGCCAGGTCATCGGCCGGATCACGCCGGGGCTGCAGGATCCGCTGCGCCTCTACGCGGCCCTGGAGCTCGGCGTCGCCGCCCTCGCCATCGCCAGCCCCTGGACCTTCGGCCTGCTCGATGCCGCCTACGGCGGGCTCTATCCGCGGCTCTCCGACCGCCCCTCCCTGCTCGCGCTCGGCCGCGCCGGGCTGGTCGCGGTCGCGCTGCTGCCCCCCACGCTGCTGATGGGGGGGACGCTGCCCCTCTTCTGTCGGGCCTTCGTGCAGCGCCGTGACCAGATCGCCGCCGCGACCGGCTCGCTCTACGCCGCGAACACGCTGGGTGGCGCCGCCGGCGCGGCGCTGGCCGGGCTCGTGCTGGTGCCCGGGAACGGAGTGCGCGCGACGATCGCCGTGGGCGCGGCGGTGAGCGCGCTGGCCGCCGTGACCGCGTGGACCTCGCGCGGGCGGGCGGCGGCCGCCCCCGCGGCCGCGGCCGGGCCGGCCCGTGGCGGAGCCGCCACGAGCCCCGGCCTGGCGCGCGCCGCCGGCGTCCTCGCCTTCGGCGTCGGCTTCACCGCGCTCGCCGGCGAGGTGGTGTGGAGCCGCTACCTCTCGCTCCACCTCAACGGGACGGTCGAGAACGTCGCCGTCACGCTCGCGGTGACGCTGCTCGGCATCGTGCTCGGCTCGGTGCTGGCGGCGCGAGCCTTCGACGGCCCGCTCGGATCCCCCGCGACCTTCGGCGCGCTCCAGGTGGCGACCGGCGCCGTCGTGCTCGGCACCCTGCTGCTGCCGCCCGCCGCGTGGCGCGCGCTGGGCGGCGGCCTCGGCGTCCAGCTCGCGCTGCTGCTGCCGCCCGCCACGCTCTCCGGCGCCTGCTTCCCGCTGCTCGCGCGCTGGGCGGTGCGCGATCCGGCGCTGGCCGGCGCGGACGTCGGCCGACTCACCGCGCTGAATCTCGCCGGCGGCATCGCCGGCTCCCTCGGCTTCGCCTTCCTCGCCCTGCCGCGCCTCGGACTGTTCCCGGCGACCCGTTGGCTGACGGCGGCGAGCCTGGCGATGGGCGTCGCGGCCTGGCTCCTGTTCGCGAAGCGCCGCGCCGCCGCGGCACTCGCCGCCGCCGCGGCGGTGGCGCTGTGGGTGGCGCTGCCGGCCTGGCTGCCGACCCGCGTGCCGGACGATTTCCTGCGCCACGACGCGTCGCTGCTCGCCGTGCGCGAGGGCGCGACCTCCCACCTCGCGGTGCTGCGCCGCGACGGCATCCGCCAGCTCGAGATCGACCGCTGGTGGCAGGGGCAGAACAGCCGCACCCATCAGATCCTCGCCGCCCACCTGCCGCTGCTGTTCGCGCCGGCGCCGCGGCGCGTGCTGGTGGTCGGCGTCGGCACCGGCCAGACCGCCGGCCGCTTCCTGGACTATCCGATCGAGCGGCTCGATGCGGTCGACGTCGAGCCGGCCGTGTTCGAGGTCATCGCCCGCTGGTTCGAGGCCGACTGGATGCGGGACTCCCGCGTGCGGCTGGTGCGCGACGACGGCCGCAACCACCTGGGCCACACCGACCGGCGCTACGACCTGATCTCGCTCGAGCTCGGCCAGCTCTTCCGCGCCGGCGTCGAGTCGTTCTACACCGACGACTTCTACCGGCGCGCCGCCGCGCGGCTCGCCCCCGGCGGAGTCGTGAGCCAGTTCGTGCCGGCATCGTTCCTGACCCCCGACGAGCTGCGCCGCGTCGTCGCCAGCTTCGTCGCCCATTTCCCTCGGGCCGCGCTCTTCTACAACACGTCCGAGCTGCTGCTGATCGGGCGGCGCGACGGGCCGATCGAGGTGACGCCCGCCGCGCTCGACCGTTTCCGGGCGGCGATCCGGCGCAGCGGCGACGGCGCCTACAGCCACTGGGGCGGGCCGGAGCAGGCGATCGGGCGGCCCCACGCGCTGATCGGCGCCTTCCTGGTCGGCGAGTCCGGCGTGCACGCGATCGCCCGCGGCGCGCCGCTCCTGCGCGACGATCGGCCGGTGCTCGCCTACAGCACGCCGGCCGCGCTGCACCGCCGCGCCGGCGAGGCCGCGATCGTGGCCGCCCTCCGCCCGCACCTGGCACCGTTCGCGGCGGCGCTTTCGCCCGGCGTCGCCGTCGACACCGCGGCCGCGGCGCAGGTGCGGGAGCTCAACCTGCGCGACCTCGACGCCTCGGCGCGCCTGCGCGCCGTGGAGTCCGCCACCGACCGCACCAGTCCCGAGGTGCTCGCGGGCATCGAGGAGGCGATCCGCATCAACCCGAGCAACGTCCGGGCCCACCGCTTCCGCGGCGACGCGATGGTCTATCGCGGCCGGCTCGACGACGCGGTGACGGACTACGAGCGCGCGCTCGCCATCAGCCCGGACGATGCCTCGGCGCGGCGCGGACTGGGCGCGGTCCTGCTCATGTTGCGGCGGCCGCAGCAGGCCGTCGCGCACCTGCGCGCCGCGGTCGCCGCGCGCCCCGAGGATGCCGAGGCCACCCACAACCTGGGGGTGGCGCTGGCCCAGAGCGGCGACTTCGCGGGGGCGGCCGAAGCCTTCGATCGCACCGTCCGGTTGCGCCCCGGCGATCCGGAGGCGCGGCGCAATCTCGAGCGCGTGCGAGCCGCGCTCGGGCGCGCCCTCGCCGAGACCTCTAGGCGCTGACGCGGTAGCGCGCGAGCTGATCGCCGGCCGGAACACGGCGGCCGGATCCGGCGTGCACGATGCGCACCTCGAAGCCGTAGCGATCGAGGCCGAAGTGGCGCTCGATGCGCCGCACCAGGCCCTCCACCTTGGCGTCGGCGCGGATCGTCCGTCCGCGGCGGCCGAGGCCGTGGGCGCGGGCGAGACCGGCCTCGAAGCCGTCCTGGTAGGCCTGTTTGAGCAGGTGCTCGAGCGCGCGCCAGTGGCCGCGCTTGAGCTTCTGCAGCGTGCGGTTCTGGGTCATGGGATCACCTTCCTTCGCGGAGGCCTGGCACGTCGCGATCGTAGGAGCGGCGGCGGCGCCGGGCAAGCGTGCTAGTGTTCGTGCCATGAGCTATCCGACGCTCACCGAGCACGAGTGGGACGAGGTCGAGAAGATCTGGGATCTGCTCGACGAGGCCCGGATCGAGCAGGCGCGGCTCGCGGTGAATGGGCTGCTGGCGCAGCGTCCGGGGCACGCCGACGTGCGCATCGTCGATGCCGCCGTCGCCCTCGACGAGGGCGAGCCCGAGCGGGCGCTGCGCGCGCTGGACGGCGCCGAGCGCTCGGCCGATCCCGCGTTGTTCTTCCATCTGCGGTCGCTGGCCCGCTACGAGCTGGCGCGGCTCGATCCGGCGCGCGAAGACGCGGAGCGCGCGCTTGCGATCCGACCCGACTTCGCCGAGACCCACGAGCTGTTGAGCAAGATCCTCGAGTTCATCGGCGACGAGGAGGGGTCCCGCCGCCATGCGGACTGGGCGCGCGAGCTGGATCCCGACCTGTTCCCGCCGCTGCTCGAGGTGGCCGACGACGAGTTCGACGCGCTGGTCGAGAAGAGCCTCGGCGAGCTGCCCCCCAAGGTGCGCCGGCATCTCGACGAGATGCCCGTGCTGGTGGAGGCGCTGCCGCCGCGCGAGGTGCTGGTGGCCGAGAACCCGCCGCTCTCCCCCGACATCCTCGGGCTCTTCATCGGTCGCCATCTGCTCGAGCGGCGAAACGACGACCTGCCCGGCTCACCCGGGGCGATCTACCTGTTCCGTCGCAACCTGCTCCGCGCCTGCGCCGACCGCGAGGAGCTCGCCCACGAGGTGCGGGTCACGGTGCAGCACGAGGTCGGCCACCTGCTCGGGCTGGACGAGGACGAGCTGGAGGAGTGGGGCCTGGCCTAGTGGCCGTGTGCGAGCACGCCGCCGAGATAGGCGGTCCCCATCGTCATCGCCGCCACGACCACGCCCCAGATCAGCGCGAGCAGCCGGCGTGACGGCTGGAGTCCGACCAGCACCGCCCACGCGCCGCTCGCCAGCGTCAGCACCGTGCCCGAGCGCTCGTGCAGCTCCGCCAGCCACTCCTTGGGTCGCCCCTCGAACTTCTCCTCCTGGAAGCGACCGCTGAAGTAGGCCGCGACCGCCGACGCGGCCGCGAGCCAGATCACGGCATGGGCGATCGGGAGCAGCTCGGGCCGGCGCCCGGAGAGCCCGAGGAGCACGAGCCCCGACAGCGCGAGCACGATCGGGAAGTGCACCAGCTTGTTGTGCATTTCGTCGAAGAGACCCTCGCGCAGCGGCGGCATCACGTAGGGCGGGCGCGCGGGGCGCGCGAGCGAGGCCGTGTCGGCGCCGGGCGCCGCGACCGTCACGGAATCGCCGGCGGCCGCCTGGGCCCACGAGCTCCCCGCCGACGCGCACGCGACGAGGAGCGCCGTGCAGACGGCGACGAGCAACGGCGCGACGCGCGCGCGCGCCAGGAACGGCCCGGGGGTGCGGAACCTCACCGAGCGGTCTCGGGAAAACGCTGGCCGGCCACGTCGGCACGATGGCTCGCCCCGCGTCCGACCGTCAACTGTCGGCGGTCGAAACAACGAGGGGACACCCCGGTCGGGGGCGTCCCCTCGAGGCATGGCACGGGGGTGGTTACTTGCGGACCTTGTCCTTGAGGGCCCGCCCTGCTCGGAACGCCGGCATGCGTGCGGCCTGAATCACGAGAGGTTCGCCGGTGCGCGGGTTGCGTCCGGGGCGTGCGGCGCGACGGCGTGTCTCGAACGTGCCGAAACCGGCGAGACGGACCGTCTTGCCTTGCGCGAGGCTGGCGGGGATCAGCCCCATCTGTCGGCCATCGACCCCGAACAACGAGTCGATCGCGCGACGAGATTGACGGAGTGACAGACCGGTGCGGCGCGAGAACGAGCGTGTGAGCTCGCCTTTGTTCATCCGGTTCCCTCCTTTTGGGTCCGGCCGGGACCCTGCGGGTGGTCGGCTCGGGCACAGATTCGCACCGGCGGACCCGGAGTCAATCGCTTTCTCGCGTTCGGCGCGGCCGGCGCGGACGCCTGTCGCGGATCATTGGATCCCCCCCACGCTCCCGAAGCGGTTGCCGCGCTCCACGAACACCTCCCGCTGCTCTTTGATGCCGATCCGGAAGTAGTACTCGGCTTGGCCGCTCAGGTCGAACGAGCGGGTGAAGCTCGCCGTCCAGCAGTGCAGGTCGCGGGTGATCCCGAAGTACTGGGCGGTCAGCTCTTTGTTGGTGATGTCCAGCGAGGCCGAGTACTCGAGCCCCCAGGCCGAGGTCAGGTTGTAGCGCAGCACGCCGTTGCCACTCTGGGTGCTCTCCCACCCGTCGCCCACCGGCGCGCCGGAGTACGAATAGGACAGCCCGATCGACCAGGGCTCGGTCGTGTCCACCAGGTCACGCGTGCGTCGACCCCCTTCGAGCGGCAGCTCGGGCGTCGCCGCCTCGGGACCGGCTTTGCCCTGGAGGTTGAGCGACATGTTGGAGCCGAAGCGCCGGATCGGGCGCGGGTGGTAGGGGTCCGTCGTCCAGCTGAAGTCGGCGGCGAACGTCCCCGGGGGCTGCAGCCGGAGCGTCGAGCCGAGATTGGAGAGACCGCGGGTCAGCCCCTTCTCGCGGTAGAGGAAGTCGTACGAACCGGTGATGCTCCAGGACAGCAGGTTGTCGAGCCGCCGGATCTCTTCCCCGCTGCCCCACTTCACCTGCAGCCGCTGCTCGAGCCCGAACGACATGAACGAGGTCTGCGAGCTGGACACGCCGATGCCGCCGAACGGCGTGAACCGCGGGCGCACGACGCCGTTGGAATCGACGTAGGACAGGTACTCGAACGACGGGCTGAAGGAGAAGCGCACGCTGGGCGACACGACGTGGCGGAGACCGATCAGCCGGCCGATTCGCGGCAGCGCGGTGCCGTAAATCGTTGTGCCAGTGGCGACTCCAGCACTCCACACCCCGGCGGGCACGATCTCGTTGCCGAGGTTGTCGAAGTCGAAGATCACGCCCTGCGCCGAGACGAAGGGCTGGAAGTTGATCCAGCCGAGCAGGCGGCGCGTGTCCTGCAGGCTCACCGTCGCCTGGGCGCCGCGGCGCGTCAGCTCGTTCACACCGATCACCGTGGTCGTCGAGTCGATGACGCTGTCGCTGTCGAAATGGGCGTAGCCCTGGACGAACGAGTGCTGGGTGTAATACGACAGGTATTGCAGGCCGAGCGAGAGATAGAGGGAGGACAGCGGCTTCTGCAGCGGCGTGTCCTTGAGCCAGCCGATCGAGCCGATCGCCCGGGTCGGGAAGCCGATCGCCAGGCTGGGGAGCGAGCTGGTCACCGAGGGCGAGGCCGTGGTGCCGGGCGGCGGCCCCTGGAGCGGCCCCAGGCCGTCGGGATCGATGATGCTGCGCTCGGCGTCGAGGTCCTCGCGGCGGTCGATGTAGCCGGTGAAGTTGGCCCACTCCGCGTAGTGGTTGACGGTCAGGTTGGAGTTGAGGAAGCGCTCGAGCTGCTGCGAGAGCGGGTGGCCGAACTGATCGCTGCGCTGGTACTCGCGGCTCGACACGTAGGAGGCCGCACCGGTGAGGTGGGTGCGCGGCGTGAGGTCCTGCGAGTGATCGGCCTGGAAGCTCCAGTTGTCGCTGTCGTCGAGCTCGCTGCGCGCGTAGGTGCCCATGAAGCGCCCGCCGAGCACGTAGAGCAGCTTGTACACGCCCTCCGTCCGCAGCACCCAGGAGGGATCCGCCTGGTAGTAGTCGCCGCTGAAGGTGAAGTCGACGTAGTCGTTGACCGCCCAGTAGTAGCCGGCGTTGCGGATGAACTGCCCGGCGGTGTTGCTGAACCCCAGCTCGAACTGCGGGAACATGAACCCGGAGTGGCGGCCCGGCTTGATCGGGAACAGGTAGAACGGCAGCGCGAGCAGCGGCACGTTGCGGACGTAGAACACGACCGGCTTCGCCACCAGCTTGTCCTTGAGATAGATCTTCATCCACCGTGAGTGGAAGTGATAGTGCGGCGACTCCATGTCGCAGGTGCTGAACGAGCCCTGCTTGACGTCCAGGATGTCGTCGCCGACCTTGCGGATCTGCTCGCCGTGATAGAGCCCGCGCTCGTAGGTGGTCTCGGCCTGATAGATCGTGCCCTGCTGCGATTCGAGGTCGTAGGTCATCAAGTGGCCCACCACCTTGTCGCCGCGGTCGACCAGCTCGGGGTCCCCGCTGGCGATCAGCGTCTGCTTCTCGCTGTCGAACTCGACGCGCTTGGCGTGCAGCTCGAGCTCCTTGTAGACCAGGTGAGCGTTGGGATCGAGCACGATGCGGTTGCGCGGCACGATGAACTCGATGCGATCGGCGTCGTAGCGCACCACCTGCGCCCGCGCCGCCGCGGTGTCGCCGGTGTCGACCGCGAAGTGGTACTCGCCGCGGGCCGACCCGCGCACCACGGCGCGATCGACCTTCCGGTCGCGGAAGACCACGGTGATGCTGTCGCCCTCGGCGCGATTGGATTCCGAGGTCTTCCCGGAGCGCGGCACGGCGGTGTAGTCGTTGACCGCGCGTCCGACCGCGACCAGGCTGTCGATGTCCTCGTCGGTGAAGTGGACGTCGACCCGCTCGCCGACGATGCGGCTGGCCTCGCCGACGTTCGCCGGCGACCGGCCCTGATAGTCGATGACCGCGTTGCCGCGCACCACGAACCGCACCAGCTCGCGCTCCCGCGACCAGACCTCGAGGGTGTCGCCGGTGATGGTGGTCTCGTCGTCCCACGCCCGCGGGCTGCCGAGCAGCCAGCCGCGGTCAGCGCGATCGTCGTAGAGGGCGTAGTCGGCGCGCGCGCGCAGGGTATCGCGCTGGATGGTCACGGAGTCGATCGCCTCCGCGACCCGCGACTCCGTGTTGAGGCGCAGCGTGATGGCGCGCAGCTCGGTGAGCTCGCCCTTGGGATCGCGCGACTCGAGCACCGGGTTGCCGGTCGCGCGCGCCTCCTTCGACCGGCGGTCGTAGTCGACGGAATCGGCCCGCAGCACGATCCGGCTGGCTTCGTCGGAGCCGCGCACCCGGCCGCGCGCCTGGATGACCTGGGTGTCGCGATGGTAGATGGCACGATCCGCGTCAATTCGCTTTTCGCCCTCCACACCTTGCACGCCGTCGAGCAGCTCGAGCCGGCCGCTGCGGCGGTCGTAGATGCCGCGCGGGGCGCGCAACACCGCGTCGCGGTCGCGCACCACGACCCGCCCGTTCACCTGCAGCATGTCGGTGTCCTCCGCGTACGAGGCGTGGTCGCAGGTCAACGTCGTCGTCGAGTCGACCAGGCGGACGTCGTCGTCGAGGAACAGCATCCCCTGGGCGCGCAGGTAGCGGCCGCGCTCCGCGGTGATGACGGTGCGGCCGCGGGTGATGCGCACGTGACCGTTGAGCAGCACGATGTCGCCCTCGGGACCATGGCTGCCGGTGACGTTGTCGGCCGAGATATTGAGCGGCGGCGTCGGCTCCTGGGCGCGAGCCGGGCTCGCTGCCAGCAGGAGGACGAGCGTGGCCGCCGCCGCGCCGGCGCGGATCACAACTCCTCTCCGGGAGCGCCGCCGAAAGCCTCCATCGCCTCCCCCACCGCGAACAGCGAGCCGGTGAGCATCACCGGCCCGTCCGGCACCCAGTCGAGGGCGGCCAGGACCGCCGAGCGCACGTCGGGCGCGGCGCGGACGAGGAAGCCACGCGCGTCCGCCAGCTCGGCGAGGTCCCCCGGCTCGCGCGCGCGCTCGCTCCGCGTCCGGGTCACGACCAGCCGTGCGCCGGGATAGGCGCTCCGGAGCCGCCCGAGGATGCCGGCCGCGTCCTTGTCGCGCGCGAGCGCCAGAACGATGACCGCAAAGTCCGGGCACTCTCCCCCAGTACGGAGCTCCTCGTGGATGCGGTGATCTCCCCAGGCACGGGCCTGCGCCTGGAAACCAGGCAAGTTATGCGCGCCGTCCCACCATAGGCGCGGCAAGCTCGGGCAGCGCTCGAAGCGCCCGGGCCAGCGGGCCGCGGCGAGGCCGCGCTCGACGGCGCCCGACGACAGACTCATCGGACCCTCGTGCAGCACCCGCAGGACCTCGAGCGCGGTGATCGTATTCTGGGCCGTACGGACCGCGTAGGTGCTCGGATCGAAGGTGATGGGGCCCCATGGCGATTCGCGGAGCCGGTCGAGAAGGGCGCGGGCTTCGGCTCCGTGTGGCGCGACGTCCAGCCGCAGCGGCGCGCGCACCCGCGTCGCAGTCTCCTCGAGGACGCGCGCCACCTCCGGCACCTGCGATGAGGCCACCACCGGCACGCCGGGCTTGATGATCCCCGCCTTCTCGGCCGCGATCATCTCGAGCGTGTCGCCCAGGATCTCGGTGTGGTCGAAGCCGATCGAGGTGATCGCGCAGACGTCGGGCTCGAGCACGTTGGTGGTGTCGAGCCGGCCGCCGAGCCCGACCTCGACCACCGCCCACTCGACGCCGCGCTCGGCGAAGTAGAGGAAGCCGAGCGCAGTCACGACCTCGAAGAAGGTGCGGTCGCGGCCCTCCGGCAGCGCGGCGATGCGGTCGAGCGCCGCGTCGAGCCATTCGGCGTCGGCCCAGCGACCATTCACCCGGATGCGCTCGCGGAAGTCGACCAGGTGGGGCGAGGTGAAGAGCCCGGTGCGCACGCCGGCCTCGCGCAGCACGCGCTCGACCATGGCGCAGACCGAGCCCTTGCCGTTGGTGCCGGCGACGTGCACCGAGCGGAAGCGCCGCTGCGGGTCGCCGAGCGCGCCGAGCAGCGCGCGCGTCCCGTCGAGCCCGAGCTTGTCCTTGCGCCGTTCGAGGCCATACAGAGCCTCGAGCCGCGCCTGGAGCCTGGAGGGAATGGTCTCGGTCAAATCGTCCTCGACCCGCGCGCTCCGCGGGACCCACCCGCGGGTGCGCCTGCGGGCACCGCGGCCGCGATCAGCCGGGACGACCGTCCGCCGTGGGGAGCCCCGGCCGGAAGGCATGGGGAGAATCGACGCCGTCGCGCGCGAAACCGCGCGTCGAGCGCCAGACGAACTCGAGCAGGCGTCCGACCTCGTCGCGCATGCTCTTGCGCGGCACGATGCGGTCGACGAACCCCTTCTCGCGCACGAACTCGGCGCGCTGGAAACCCGGCGGCAGGTCCTCGCCGATGGTCTGGCGGATGACGCGGGCCCCGGCGAAGCCGACCAGGGCCCCCGGCTCCGCGAGCACGACGTCCCCGAGCGACGCGTACGAGGCGAGCACGCCCGCGGTCGAGGGATCGGTCAGGATCGAGACGAACGGCAATCGCTCGCGCCGGAGCCGGGCCAGCAGCGCCGAGGTCTTGGCCATCTGCATCAGCGAGAGAATGCCCTCCTGCATCCGCGCGCCGCCGGTCGCGGAGACCACGATCAGCGCACGACGCTCGCCGATCGCGTCCTCGATCGAGCGCGCCACCTTCTCGCCGACGACCGAGCCCATGCTGCCGCCCATGAAGAAGAAGTCCATGATCGTCAGACTGACCGGCTTGCCGCCGACCGTGGCGACGCCGGTGAGCGCGGCGTCCATCATGCCGGTCTCCTTGCGCGCCGCCGCGAGGCGGTCGGGATAGCGCATCTTGGCGTCGCGGAACTCGAGCGGGTCGCCGGCCTCGAGGTCGGCGTAGCGCTCCGTGAAGCTGTCGGGATCGACGAGCAGGCCGAGGTAGGTGCGAGCCGGGACGCGGAAATGGAACCCGCACTTGGGGCAGGTCCAGAGGTTCTCCTCGAGAACGGTCTGGAACAGCGCCTCGCCGCAGCCGTCGCACTTGGTCCACAGCCCCTCGGGGACGTCGGAGCGCGCCGGCTTCTTGGACTTGATTCCGGTTCGTTCGCGTTTGAGCCAGGACATGGGTTCGGGGTCGCTCAGCCGGCTTCTGCGGTCGCGCGCGACCCGCCCTCGGCGGCCGTTCGCGCCGCGCCGAGGTCCGTCGGTCGCCATTCCATGACGAGTGCATCCTCGCCGGTGTCACGATAATACCCACGCCGCAAACCGGCCAGACGGAATCCATGCACGCGATAGAGCGCCTGGGCGGCGAAGTTGGAGACCCGCACCTCGAGCGTGAGACTCTCGACGCGCTTCGTCCGCGCCCGCGACAGCAGGTCCTCGAGCAGCGCCCGCGCCGCGCCGCGGCGCCGCGCCCCGGGGATCACCGCGATGTTTCCGAGATGTCCGCTCCCCGCGCCGAGCCACGCCACGCTGTAGCCGATCAGCCGCCCGTTCCGCTCGGCCACCCTCGCATACACCAAGGGCTGGGCCAGCTCTCCCAGGAAGAATGCCTCGGGCCAGGGGTCCGAGAAGATCTCGCGCTCGATGCGCGCGATCTCGGGCACGTCCGCGGGCCGCAGCGGGCGCAGGTGGAGCGGCTCGGCGGCCGCGGCCTGGTGACGCACGCGCTCCTCGGCCTGCGCGCCACGCACGTAGAGCGCCTCGGCCTCACCGGCCGGCGGCGGCAGCCCCGCGGCCGGGCCCGCGGTCGACAGCGCGGCACGCGCGAGATCCTCGGCCGAGAGCCCCTCGAACCGCCAGGCCGGCGTCGTGGCCCCGGGGAACGCCTGCTCCAGCGCATCGCGCTCGCGCGCCGCGCCGGGTCCGATGAAGCGCACCGGCACGCCACCGAGGACACGCCGGACTTCCGCGACGGCCTCGAGCACGGCCGCGGTGCGGCCGACGCGCGGCGCCGCCACCAGGCTCGCGACACCGCGGGCGTCGGCGCGGAAGAAGCCGGTGTAGACCTCGGCGCGCCCGGCCGGGACCAGCGGCACGATCAGCGCACGGCGCGCCCCGGCGCCGAGCGCGAGGGCGGCGAGGGACGAGGCCCCGCGCAGCGCCGCGCCCGAGGCCAGGGCGAGCGCCTGCGCGGTCGCGAGTCCCACCCGCACGCCGGTGAACGATCCGGGCCCGAGGTCGGCCGCGACCCAGCGCAGCGCGGACGCCGCGACGCCGGCGCGCGCCAGCGCCTCGGCCACGAGCGCCGTCAGGCGGCGCGTGTGACCGTGGCCGACCGTCTCGGCGAGCACGGCGAGCACAGTCCCGTCCGCTTGCGCCACCGCGACCTCGACCCGCTCGGTGGCCGCCTCGAGGGCGATCCCGGTGCCCTGAACCGTGGCGCTCAAGCGCGCGACCCCGTCGCCCGCCGCGCCTCGGGCGGTGCGCTCCCGGGCCAGCAAGCCAGCAGCGCGAGACCGCGCCCCGCGGTGGCGTGCGCCGTGATGCGCCGCGCCTCGGGCGAGAGCAGCTCGAAGTCGAGTCGCAGGGCCTCGGCGAGCCAGCGCGGCGGCAGCTTCTCCCCCCACTCGACCGCCAGCACACCGCGGGCGGCGCCGTCCTCGAGGCCGAGCCCGTCGGCATCGGCGCCGTCGAGGCGATACAGGTCGGCATGGATCAGGCGCACGCGCCCATCGTACTCGTTGATCAGCGTGAAGGAGGGGCTGCGGACGCGGGCCCGGCAGCCGAGGCCCCGGGCCAACCCGGCGACGAAGCGCGTCTTGCCGGCGCCGAGCGGCCCGCTGAGCGCGAGCACGTCGCCGGCGGCGAGCGACCCGGCCAGAGCCTCGCCGAGCGCCTCGGTGTCCTCCGTGGTCCGCGTCGTGATGGACGCGGAGCCCGCCGCGGTCATGCGCGCGGCGTCAGCGTCACGAGGGGCAGGATCATCTCCTCGACCGAGATCCCGCCGTGCTGGAACGAGCCGCGATACTGCCGTTCGTACTCGTGGAATCGCGTCGGGTAGACGAAGTAGTAGTCCTCGCGCGCCAGGATGTAGTTCTTGTTGACGCCGTCGTCGGGGAGCATGAAGTCCATCGGCTTGCGCAGGATGACCGCCTGCTTGGCGTCGCAATTGAGGTTGAGCCCGAACTTGTAGCGCAGGTTGGTCGAGGTGTCGCGGTTGCCGTAGACCAGCGCCGCGCGCCGGCCGAGCACGGCGCCGTGGTCGGTGCTGACGACGATGGTGCAGTCCTGCGACGACAGCGCGCGGAGGATGTCGTAGAGCGGGCTGTGGACGAACCACGCCTTCATCACCGCGCGGAACGCCGCCTCGTCGGGCGCCAGCTCCTGGAGGATCTCGCTCTCCGAGCGCCCGTGGGCGAGGATGTCGAGGAAGTTGAAGACCATGCTCACCAGCCCGAGCCCGGCGATCGAGTTGATCTGTCGCCGCAGCTGATGGGCCTCGTCGGCGTCGTAGATCTTCATGTACTTGACCGGCTTCTGCGGCGTCGCCCGCAGCCGCTCGAGCTGGAAGTCCATCAGCTGCCGCTCGTAACGATTCTTGGTGCGCTCGTCGTTGCTGTTCTCCTGCCAGAGATCGGGATGGCGCCGGTGCAGCTCCGCCGGCAGCAGGCCGGAGAAGATCGCGTTGCGCGCGTAGGGCGTCGCGGTCGGCAGGATCGAGCAGTAGTACTCGCGGTGGACGTTGAAGTACTCCTCGAGCAGCGGCTCGAGCGTGAACCACTGGTCGAGCCGCATGCAGTCGATGACGATGAACACGACGCGCTTCCCCTGTTTCAGGGGCGGGACGACGGCGTGGCGGACGATATCGGTCGACAGCATCGGCCGGCGGTCCTGGCGATGCACCCAGTCGCCGTAGTGCTCCTCGATGAAGCGGCCGAAGTCGATGTTGAGCGAGCGGCGGAAGTCCTGGTGGGCCTGCTCGAGTCCCTCCTCGGAGAGCGCGTCGAACCGCACGTCCCAGCGGGCGACGTCGATCGCCAGGTCGATCCAGCCCGGCCAGTCGAGCCGGCGGGTATCGAGCCCCTGCCACCGCTGCATCTCGCCGACGTAGTCGCGCGCGCGCTGCGAGTCCTGGATCCGGTCGGCCTCGAGCACGCGCTTGCAGGCGAGGAACACCTGCGAGGGGTTGACCGGCTTGATCAGGTAGTCGGTGATGCGCTTGCCGATCGCCTCATCCATCAGCGTCTCCTCCTCGCTCTTGGTGATCAGGATCACCGGGAGCGCGAGGTCCTTGGACTTGATCGCATGGAGAGTCTCGAGACCGCCGAGCCCGGGCATCATCTCGTCGAGCAGCACGACGTCGAAGCGTGACTTCGACAGCTCGGTGAGCGCGTCCTCACCATTGGGCACCGCGGTGACCGAGAAGCCCTTCTGCTCGAGGAACTTGATGTGAGGCCGCAGCAGGTCGATCTCGTCGTCGGCCCACAGGATCTTGCGTCGGGTGTCGTCGGTCATGGCCGGAGCTTAGCGCATCGGCCGGCGGGCCAGGACAGGGCGTCGCTCTCTTGACCGACCCCGGACGTTCGACGCGCGCAACGTCAGCGGTAGAGCGTCTTCAGCGCTCCCCAGCTCGACGGGCGGACCGGCGTGACGATCGGCGGACCGAGGGCGTCGATGTCGGGGTCGCCGGGATAGATGACGTGGGTGCGGCCGCACAGCCAGGTCGACGAGTACGGATTCGTGGCATGGGCAAAGACGAGGTACTCGCCCTCGTTCGTGAAGTCGATGCCGCAGACGCCTTCGTCGACGCCCGTGATCACCTGGAACACACCGTCCGTCGGTGTCCCGCGCCAGATCCAATGGGGACGGAGCGTAATTAGCACTTCGTAGGGGTTCTGCCCAGGCGATGGCTCGATCGAGACCACGAAGCCGGTGTAGATCTCCCGGCTCCGCTCGAGCTCCTGCGGCAGTGTCGCGAAGCCGTCGCAGCTGCAGGCGGACGCCGGGCTCGGCGCGAGTGCCAGGAATGCCACACAGGCGAGAGGAAGGACGAGTCGGCGCATGGCGACCTCCGTTCGGCGGGGTTGGGAGAAGGAATCATGCACCTCCTCCAGGGCTCGCGAAACCCCAAACTCGGCCCGCCCCGGCTGTGCGAGGATGCCTCGCGTGCGATCCGGATGCGCCTTCGCGGCGCTCGCTGCGGCCCTCCTGGCCGCGGCCCTCGAGTCGGCGGCCGGCGCCGCGCCCCTGACGCTGGAGGGCGCGCGCCGGGCCGGCCCGCTGGTTGTGACGCACGGTGGCGTGGGCTCGCGGCGCGAGGTGTCCGACGGCCCGCAGGCGGCTGCTGACTCGGCCCACCGCGTGCTCGCGCGCGGCGGCGCGGCGCTCGACGGCGCGATCGCGGGCACCGTGGTGCTCGAGAACGACCCGCGCTTCAACGCCGGCACGGGCGCCAACATCCGGCTCGATGGCAGGACGATCCAGATGGACGCCGCGCTGATGACGTCCGCCGGCCGCTTCGCCGCGGTGGGCTGCATCGAGCGGGTGCGCAACCCGGTGCTGGTCGCGCGCGCCGTGATGGACAGCACGCCGCACCTCTTCCTGGTCGGCGAGGGCGCGACGCGGTTCGCCCATCGCATCGGCTTCGCGGACGTGGTGCCGGTGAGCCGCGAGGCCGAGGAGAAGTACCGCGCGCGCATGAAGCGGCAGGCCGAGGTCTTCGGCCGCGACGACACGACGTTCTTCGACTGGCGGCGCTACTGGAACTTCCCCGGCGCGATGCCGGCCGACATGGCCGAGTGGGGCAGGCGGGGCGACACGGTGGGCTCGGTCGCCCGCGACGCCGGCGGCGGCTTCGCCGCCACGCTCTCCACCGGCGGCACGTCGGTCACGCTCCACGGGCGCGTCGGGGACGTGCCGATCTACGGCTGCGGCCTGTACGCCGGTCCGGCCGGGGCGGTCGCCTGCACGGGTGAGGGCGAGGAGATCATCAAGCGCACTCTCGCCCGCGCGGTCTACGAGCGGCTCGAGCGTGGCGTGGCCGCCCGGCAGGCGGTGGAGGAGACGGTGGCCGCCTTCCCGGAGAGGTTCGACCTCGGGCTCATCGCCGTGGACCGCGCCGGCTGGGGCGTCGCGGCGAACCGTTCGATGGCGTACGGCGTCGCCGGACGCTAGCCCGCGACGCCGTTCGCAGCCCGCTCAGCGACTCGGTGATGGGCCCCGCGCCGGCGGCCGGCTTGGGCGCCTCCCGTCGCGGCCTGCAATCGACGTCGTCCTTTGGGCCTCATGCGGAGGCGCGGGACGTCCGATCACTCCCTCCGGACATCCTTCGACAGGGAGGTCGATTGAGCCAGCACCGCATCTCCCCGGCGGCGGGTGAGCAGGCAGGCAGGCCGGAGACCGCCCTTCCCTTCCACTCCGCGAGTGACCCCGCCGGCGGGCGGGACCGCTCCGAGGCAGGTGCTTCACTGCCGGCGCTCGCCGCGCTGCTCTTCGCATCGGGGGCGTGCGCGCTCCTCTACCAGGTCACCTGGCTGCGCGAGCTGCGCCTCGTGTTCGGCGCCTCGACCCCGGCCACCGCCGCCGTGCTCGCGATCTTCATGGGGGGCCTTGGCGTCGGCAGTGCGTGGCTCGGGCCCCGCGCCGATCGGGAGTCACGGCCGTTGCGCCTCTACGCCCGGCTAGAGCTCATGGTCGCGCTGGCGGCGCTGGCCACACCCGCGCTGCTGTTCCTCGTCCGATTGGCCTACCTCGCCATCGGCGGCACCTCGACGCTGGGGCCGCATCTCGGGTCCCTGGTCCGCATCCTCTTCGCCGTCCTGGTGCTCGGCGCGCCGTGCATCCTCATGGGCGGCACCCTGCCGGCGGCCGCGCGCGCCGTGGTCACCGATCGGGACCGGACGCGGGGGGGCCTCGGGCTAATCTACGGCGTGAACGCGCTCGGCGCGGTGGCGGGCGCGCTGCTCGCCACGTTCCTGCTGCTCGAGCTCCTGGGGTCGCGCGCCACGATCGGGCTGGCTTCCGCATGCAACGCCGTCGTGGGCCTCGTTGCGCTCCGGATGGCGGCTT
>Ga0137455_1000086_pt1 | contig 20678 bp, 13 predicted proteins | sample EasRivERMGT600_2_FD_102334 | JGI IMG/M metagenome (GOLD analysis project Ga0137455, IMG submission 102334) | Soil microbial communities from meander-bound floodplain in the East River, Colorado, USA - East River MetaG ERMGT600_2 | ecosystem: Environmental > Terrestrial > Soil > Floodplain ... | reverse complement strand
GCGACGGGACGGGTGGAACACACGCCAGAGCATCCGCGGATCAACGTCTTCGGGCGCCAGGCCGGATCGACCGAGGGCCCCGCGATTCATCTCAACGGACACTTCGACGTCGTGCCGGTCGGTCTTGGCTGGACGCGCGATCCGTTCGGCGGGCAGATTGCTGACGGCAAGCTATACGGACGCGGATCCTGCGACATGAAGGCGGGCATCGCCGCCGCGGTCTTCGCGGCTGAGGCGATTCGCCGCTCGGGTATCGGCCACGCGCTGCCGATCGAGATCAGCGGCACCGTCGACGAGGAGAGCGGCGGCTTCGCGGGGGTCGCGTGGCTGGCGGAAAACCGGTGGCTGTCGCGCGAGCGCACCAGGGCCGTGATCATTCCCGAGCCGTTCGGCGTCGACCGGGTGTGCGTAGGCCATCGCGGCGTCTACTGGTTCGAGGTGATTGCGGAAGGACGGATCGCGCACGGCAGCATGCCGTATCTGGGCGTCAACGCGATCGAAGGGATGTCGCATTTCCTCGATCTGGTTCGCGACGAGCTGGGACCGGCGCTGGCCGGGCGGATCACCGCGATGCCGGTCGTGCCCGAAGGATCGCGCTACGCGACGATCAACATCAACGGCATCGACGGCGGCCAGCCCGTCGATGACATCCCGAGCCCGTGCGTCGCGGATCGCTGCCGCGCCGTGTTCGATCGCCGGTTCCTGCTCGAAGAGGGATTGGAGAAGACGCGCGCCGAGATCAGCGCGCTGGTGCAGAAGGCGCAGGCGCGCATGCCGGCGGTGAAGTTTTCGATCGCCGATCGCCTGATCTTCGAGCCGACGCGCGCTCCGGAAGACGCGCCGCTGATCGGCGCCCTGACCGATGCCATCGAGCAGGTCACCGGCCGCAAGGCCGCGTTGGTGGCGAGCCCGGGCACGTATGATCAGAAGCACGTCGCGCGCATTGCCGGAGTGCCGCACTGTGTGGCGTACGGCCCCGGCGAGCTGGCGATGGCGCATCAGCCTGATGAATACTGCAGCCTCGACGACATTGTCAGCTGCACGAAGGTATTGGCTCTCGCGGTATTACGATTGGCTTCCTGATATGACGACAAAACTCGACACACAAATGACCGGCCAGGAGATGGTGGCGCTTTCGAAGCAGCACTCGCTGTATGAGTGGTCCGCGCAGGCGAGCGTCGATCCGATTCCCGTCGCGAAATCGAAGGGCATCTATTTCTGGACGCCCGAAGGGAAGCGTTTCATCGACTTTAACAGCCAGTTGATGTGCGTGAATATCGGGCACGGCGATCCACGCGTCATCAAGGCGATCCAGGATCAGGCCGCGGTGCTGGCGTATGCAAACCCCTTTATGGCCACCGAGGTCCGGGCGAAGCTCGGACAGAAGCTCGCGCAGATCTGCCCCGGCGACATCGATGTCTTCTTCTTCACCAACGGTGGCGCCGAAGCGAATGAGAACGCGATTCGCATCGCGCGCCTGGTGACGGGACGTCACAAGATCCTCGCGCGCTATCGCTCGTATCACGGCGGCACCGGCGCCAGCTTGACGGCGACAGGTGATCCGCGCCGCTGGGCGATGGAACCGGGGATGCCGGGCATCATCCATGTGCCGCATCCCTATCACGGACCGAAGCGCGGCACCCTGTCAGGCGCCGACGCCCTGGCGGAGCTCGAAGAAGTCATCATGCTCGAGGGGCCGCAAACGATCGCGGGCTTCCTCATGGAAACGGTCACCGGCACCAACGGCATTCACGTGCCGCCCGACGGCTATCTCGAAGGCGTGCGCGCGTTGTGCGACAAGCACGGCATCCTGCTGATCTGCGACGAAGTGATGTCCGGGTTCGGCCGGACCGGTGCGTGGTTCTCCGTCGATCACTGGAAGGTCGTGCCGGACATTCTCGTCATGGCGAAGGGGTTGACGAGCGCGTATGTCGCGCTTGGCGCCGTCGGCATCCGCCGCAAGATCGCGGATCACTTCAAGGACAAGGTGTTCTACGGCGGCCTTACCTACAACAGCCACCCGCTCGGATGTGCGGCGGCGCTGGCCACGATCGCCGTCTATGAAGAAGACAAGCTGATCGAGCGCGCGAAAACCATGGGCATCGTGATGCGCAGGATGCTCGAAGAGCTGAAGGCGAAGCATCCGTGCGTCGGCGACGTAAGATCGATCGGGCTGTTCGGCATCGTCGAGCTCGTGAAGGATCGCAAGACGATGGAGCCGCTGGCGCCGTTCAACGGCACTTCGCCGCAGATGCAGGCGCTTGGCAAGTTCTTCCGCGACGAAGGGCTCTACACGTTCGTGCGCTGGAACGGCTTCTTCACCAATCCGCCGCTGTGCATCACCGAGGCGGAGCTCGCGGAAGCGTTCGCGATCATCGACAAGGGCCTGTACGCGACCGACAAGGCGATTGGGTGAGGATCTTGTTCTTCGGGGCGACCGGGCTTGCCGGCAGCGGCGTGTTGCGTGCCTGCCTCGAGTCTCCCGGCGTCACCGAAGTGCGCGCGGTGCTGCGTCGATCGTCCGGCATTCGCAACGCCAAGCTGCGCGAGATCACGCACGACAACTATCTGGACTACTCGGCAATCGCGCCTGAGTTCGCCGGCGTCGATGCCTGTCTTTTCTGCCTCGGTATCTCGGTCACACAAGTGCCGGATGAGGCCGGCTATCGTCGTATCCATCAAGCGTTTCCGATGGCTGCCGCGAAACTGCTACGTGAGCGGAGTCCGGCGGCTGTGTTTCATTACCTGAGCGGCGGCCGCGCCGCACTGAAGAGCCGATGGATGTGGGCAAGAGTGAAGGCCGAAGCCGAGCGCGATCTGATGGAAGCGTACGACGCGGTGTGCTGGCGGCCGGCAATGATCGGCGGCACACCCGGTGCGCCGCCGCCGTTCTATCTAGAGGTCCTTCGGCCCGTGCTCACATTTCTCTTCAGGCCATTCAAGAGCATGTACATCGAGAGTGAGGATATCGGCCGCGCGATGCTCGAAGCGACGAGGCAGGGTTTGCGTCGACGGATCTTCGAAAACCCCGAAATGCGAGACCTGGCGAAACGGCCCTGATCCCTGATCCCTGATCCCTGATCCCCGATCCCTGATCCCTACTTCACGCTCTGCACGTGTTTCACCCAGGCATCGACGAGCGGCTGCATCGGGCCTTTCGTCGCCGCGTAGGCCTTCGACCATTTCGCGAGATTCGCGCGATCGGCCGTGAGCGTCGCCGGCTGCGGGCCATTGAGGTGCCGCGTATACGTGCCGAAGATCGCGGCGAGCAAGGCCGCGGTGTCCGTCGGGCTGGTCTCGAGGTACGACGACAGGTGGGTCACGGCTTCGCCGCCGCGTCCGCTGAGCACATAGGCGATCCCCAGCGCTTTCTTCGCGCGCGGGTCAGCGTTCGGCTGTTGAACCGCGGGCTCCAGGGCGGCGATGGCAAGCGCGGGCTGGCCGGCCCTGATCCATTCTTCGCCGGCAATGCGCGCGATGGCCGCGTTCGGCGGTGAGGCTGCTGCGCTTTGCAGCAACCCGGCCGCGTCTTTGTGGCGATTGCCTTCGGCAAGGGAAGCGCCGAGGAACAACCGCGACGGCGCAAAGGTCGGCGCCATCTGCATCGAATTCTGGAACTGCATCGCCGCGCGATCGAGCTGCGCGGCTTGATAGAGCTCGAGGCCCTTCAGGAATGTGGCGAGCACCTGATCGCCGTCACCGAGCGCGGTCATTGCGGCGGAACCGAGGTCGCCGCCGCGCGCTTCCTTCAACGCCGCCTTCGATCCCTCCTTGCGCGCCTCGGCGATCGCAAACGCGGAGGCCAGCATTGCCGGCGTCAGCAACTCCTTGCGATCGAAGTTCGACAACCCCCCGAGAATGACCAGCGCCATTTCGCTTGGCATGGTGGCAATCGCCGGCGCGCCGCCGGCCGCCGTCGACGCATCAGCGACGATACGGAAGGGCCGAATCATGTGGCCTTGCGGCTTGCCGCCCTGCCGCAGTGTGCCGCGCGCGAGATATCGACCCGGCGGCAACGATCCGGTGTTGAGATTCGCCATCAGCGACGCGATCTCCGGCGATGCTCCCGCGGCGATTCGCATCGGCACCGTCGCCAGCGGCGGGCTGTCTTCGTTGGTCAGGATCTCGAGCGTCGCATCGAGCCCGGTGATTGGCGATCCGCTTGTTCCGCCGGAGCTCTGGAAGAGCGAAGGCGAATACGCTTCCATCAGCACCGCCATCGGGCCCGAGATCGCGGGTTCGATGGCGGGTTCAATCGCCGCCTTGGCGCCGCCCGCGTATCCGCCGAGGAGGAGATCGCCCATCGAGATGCCGGGGCCGTCCATCTTGAACGCCGTCACCGCGCGCACTACGCTGCCGACGCGGCCTTCGCTGTCGGCCATCGAGAGAATGACCTTGTACTGTCCGGGATCGACGGTGAGCATCCCCGAAAACACCGCGGTGCCGGGATCGCCGGACTTCTCGATCAGCTTTTTCAGTTCCACCGGCGGCGCCACGCCGCGGCCCTGCTTGTTCACGATCGCCATGCCGACCGTGTAGTCGAGCGTCTGGTCAACGAGGCGTTCGACCTCCGACGCGACCAGCACACGCACTTTGCCGCCGCCCGGTTCCTTGTAGGTCCACGTCGAGATCTTCAGCGGCAGATCGTTGATCGGCAGCGGCGATCGGATCGCGCGCGTCACGGCGTCGACCGGCGTCGTCGCCTTGGCGGAGATCGAGGTCAGGAAGCTGCGGCGCGAGCGGATCGTCACGCCGCGGCGCAGCGACTTCACGCCGATGCGGTGGCGCCGGCCGTTGCGATCGTCGGGGCGCGACTCGACGCCGAGCAGGTAATAGCCGTCGAGCGATCGCGAAATCCGATCGAACGCGAAATCGGCGGTGACGTTGATGCGATAGAGCGATCCGCGCGTCGCGCCGGCGAGCATCTCGAGCCCGGTCACCTGGAGATCGCGATCTTCGCGAGGCGTGGTCGGCCGCCGCGACTGCGACGCGTCGAACTGCGGCACGTCGAGCAGCAGGACGTCGAGCGTGGCGCGCGAGTCGGCGGCGATCGACGCCAGTTCGTCGGTCTCGGAGCCGAGGCCTTCGAAGATCAGGCCCTCGGAGACGAGGATGACGGACTTGGGGCCTTCGAATCCGGCCAGGCTCTGCAGGACCGCGCGCATCGCGTGGACCGAGTCCTGCGTGCGATGGCGGATCTCATTGATGATTTCCGCCGCGTCCTGCTCGACCTCGCGCTCGCAGCGCTCGAGCTCCACCGTCCCGCCGGCGCCGGCGCACTCGCGCAGAATCACTTCGGTGGCCCGCTGCGTGTCGGAGTTGAGGTAGATCGCCATCGACTCGGTGATCGACAGGTTGAAGCGGGACCTCATCGCATCGCTCGTCCCGACGACGCGGAGCAGGGCCTCGCGGACCTTGTCGTGATCGGTGGTGAAGTCGACCAGCTCGCCCGGGCCGGGCACGGCAACCACCGACACGCGATCGTCGGGCGTGAGCGTATCGACGAACTTCTTCGCGCTGTTCATCGAGCTGCGCGCGGCGCCGCTGCGGATGTTGCCCTGATCGATCAGCAGCAGGATCAACCGGCCGCGCGGTGCGCCTTTGGCATTTGACGAGGAGAAGGTCTCGTCGGCAACGACGACTTTGTGAGGCGCGCCGATTTGGCGGAGCGGATCGGCGCAGCGAATGTATTCAACCGTCGACACCACCCGCTTGCTGCCGTCGACCTCGACCTCGAGCTCCGCCGCGGTGAGGTCGGTGACCTGCCGGCCGTTGTTGTCGAGCGCGGTGATGTCGACGGAAATCAGCTCGATGCCTGCACGAAAGACAGGCTGAGGCGCCTGGGGTGCGGAGGGTGCCTGAGGTGCCGAGGGTGCCTGAGGTGCCTGGGGTGCAGGTGCCGCAGATAGAACCGATGCAAACAGGGCAACGACGGTCGCTGAAGCCGTCACACGCATCCGCGCATATTACGCCGATTACAATCAGTCAGACATGCCAGTTCGCGACGTCATCATCATCGGCGCCGGCCCTTCCGGCCTCGCCACCGCCATTGCCGCAAAGCACTTCAACCTCGACTACGTCGTTCTCGAACAGGGTGCGCTCGTCGATGCGATCGTGCGGTTTCCCGTCAACATGGTGTTCTTCACCACGCCGGAGCTGCTCGAGATCGGCGGGCTGCCGCTGACCTCGCCGTACGACAAGCCGACCCGCGCGGAGGCGCTGCAGTACTACCGCAAGGTAGTCGACACGTTTCAGCTGCAGGTGTCGTTGTTCGAGCAGGTGACGGCCGTCCATCCGCTCGCAGCGTCAGGGCGAAGCCCCGCGTCCGGAGGACGCGAAGGCAACGTAGCGCCGTTTGCCGTCGAGTCACGAACCGCGCGCGGCGTGACGCGCATCCGCGAGGCGCGCAACGTCGTCCTCGCCATGGGCTACTACACGCAGCCGAACCTGCTCAACATTCCCGGCGAGGATCTGCCGCACGTCACGCACTTCTATAAGGAGGCGCATCAGTACTACCGCCAGCGCGTCGTCATCGTCGGTGGCAAGAACTCGGCGGCGGAAGCCGCGCTCGAGATTCATCGCGCCGGCGGCCACGTCACGATGGTGCATCGCGGGGCGGGCTTCGGCGATTCGGTGAAGTACTGGGTGAAGCCGGACATCGAGAACCGAGTGAAGGAAGGGTCGATCGCCGCGCACTTCAACGCGAACGTGGTTGAGATTCGTTCGAGCGAGGTGGTGCTCGATTCGGGAGTGACGCTGCCCGCGGAGCACGTGCTGCTGCTTACGGGCTATCGCGCCGATCCTGAATTCATGCGCCGCATCGGCGTCACGATCAATCCCGAGACGCTCGAGCCGAAGTACAGCGTGGAGACGTACGAGACCAACGTGCCTGGCCTGTTCGTCGCTGGTGGTCAGCTCGCAGGGAAGAAGACGGGGACCGTGTTCATCGAGAACGGCCGGTTTCACGGTGAAGTGATCGCGAAGACTCTGGCATCCAGAATGCAATCGTAGGGGCGGACTTCAGTCCGCCCAAATCGGTGGTAATTTGCCGGTGGCATGAAGACCACGGCATTCGCACTCCTCGGCGCGCTCGCCCTTGCTTCACAGACCGCGCCCACGACCAAACCCATTTCGATCAATCTGCGCGAAGGCACCAACCTGGCGGCGGCGCTGTCGCCCGACGGGCGGACGCTGATGATCGATCTGCAGGGCAGTCTGTGGACGCTGCCGGCGAGCGGCGGCCCTGCCAAACGCGTCACCGACGAATACCTCGACGCCCGACAGCCGGCGTGGGCGCCGGACAACCGCCGCGTCGCGTTCCAGGGATACGCCGACGGCGTGTGGCACATCTACGTGATGAACGCCGACGGATCCGGCCTGCGCGCGGTGACCTCGGGCCCGTTCGACGATCGCGAGCCGTCGTGGTCGCGCGATGGCAACCGCATCGCGTTCTCGTCGGATCGATCGGGCAATTACGACGTCTTCGATCTTGACGTCGCCGGCGGCACGGTTCGTCAATTGACGAACAATCCCGCAAACGATTACGCGCCGGCGTATTCGCCGATCAACGCCACGATCGCGTTCGTCAGCGAGCGCGAGGATCGCCGCGGCATCTGGGCGGTCGACACCGCGACGGCGAGCGAGCGCTCGATCGCGCCGGCGGCCGGCGCCGTGTCGGCGCCGTCGTGGTCGCCCGATGGCTCGAAGGTGATCTTCAACGTCATCGCCAACAATCGCAGCAACCTCGTCATCGATGGGCGGGAGATGACGAGTAACGAAGATGTCTTCCCGTTTCGCGCGCAATGGATTTCCGCGACGGAGATCCTGTACACGGCAGACGGCAAGATCAAGACGCGCGGCGTTGCCGGCGGCGACGCCGTGCCGATCGAGTTCACGGCGGCCATGTCGTTCACGCGAACGCCGTACCAGGCCGCGGTTCGAGATTTCGACTCGCGCAACGCACAACCCGTGCGCGGGATCACGTCGCCGGTCATTTCGCCCGACGGCACGCAGGTCGCGTTCACCGCGCTCGGCGACTTGTGGCTGATGCCGATCGGCGGCGCCGCTCGCCGGCTGACCAACGATCGCTTCGTCGAGATCGATCCGACCTGGTCGCCCGACGGCCGATCGATCGCGTTCTCGTCCGATCGCGACGGCACGACGGATCTCTGGGTGCGCGACCTCGCCAGCGCCGCGGACACGAAGATCGCGTCCGAGGCGAGGAAGGCGTCGTGGGCGCCGCGCGGCAACGAGATCGCGTACATCAATCGCGATGGGGCGCTGGCGATCACCGGCCGCACCGCGCCGGTACACGCCAGGACGTTCGAGACGGGCCGGCCGACCTGGGCGCCAGAGGGCTGGATTGCGGTGACGACGCTGCAGCCGTACTCGACACGGTTTCGCGAGGGTACGAACCAGTTGCTGCTGGTGTCGACAACGGGCGCCGCGCCGCGACGGCTGAATCCCGTCGCGCATCACTCGATCGGCACGCGCACGAGCGACGGGCCGGTGTGGACACGCGATGGCTCGAAGATGGCGTTCGTGATGGACGGTGTCATGCACGTCATGCCGACGACGCCGACGGGCGATGTCACCGCCGCGCCGCGCCGCCTCTCGGATGACCTGGCCAACTCACCGTCGTGGGCCGCCGACTCGAAGCGCTTGCTCTACCAGACCCCGCGCGGCCTGAAGCTGGTCGACGTCACCGACAATCGCGTCACCGACGTGCCGATCGATCTCACGTGGCAGCCGAACATCCCGCAGGGCCGCACCGTCATTCACGCCGGCCGCATGTTCGACGGCAAGGCCTCGTCATTGCGCGCCAACGTCGACATCGTCATTCGCGACAACCGCATCGAGCAGGTCGTCGAGCATCGCGCCGACCTGCACACCGGCCGCGTCATCGATGCGGGCAGCGACGTCGTGATGCCCGGATTGATCGAGATGCATGCGCACTTGTCGCCTGACTTCGGCGAAAGGCTCGGCCGCATCTGGCTCGCCTACGGCATTACCTCGGTGCGCAACCCGGCGTCCGATGGCTACGAAGCGCTCGAAATGAAAGAGTCGATCGGCGCGGGCATTCGACGTGGTCCACGCGTGTTCTCGACCGGCGGGCCATTCGATGGATCTCGTATTTACTACGCCGGCGGTGTGCCGCTCGCCGGCGGCGGGCAGCTGCCGCAGGAGCTGCAGAAGACCACCCAGCTCGGGTATGACCTGATCAAGACCTACGTACGCCTCGATGATCGATTGCAGAAGCAGGTGATCGACTTCGCGCACGCCAACGGCCTGCCCGTGACCTCGCACGAGATCTATCCGGCGGTGGCGTCAGGCGCCGACGGCGTCGAGCACATTCGCGGCACCAGCCGCCGCGGCTACTCGCCGAAAGTGTCGCAGCTCAATCGCAGCTACCAGGACGTCGTCGATCTGCTCACCGCGTCGAAGATGACGATCACGCCGACCATCGGCATCACCGCGGGCACATTTCCACTGATGCTGGCTCGCGATCCGTCGCGCCTTGATGACGTCAGATTCCGCACCTTGTTCCCTGCGTCGGTCGTGAGCGACATGGAGCGGCTGGCGAAGAACATTCAGCCGGCAGACTTCGATCGGCTCATGAACATCTGGCGGCCGATGGGAGAGCTAGTCCGCAAGGTGGTGAAGGGCGGGGGAGTGGTGATCGCGGGCACCGACTCGCCGATCTTCCCGTACGCGCTCCTGTACCACACCGAGCTCGAGATCTTTCAGCAGAGCGGACTGACGCCCTTTGAAGTGCTGCAGACCGCGACGGTGCGCGCGGCCGAAGCCCTGGGCGAAGGCGCGAATCTCGGATCGATCGAACCGGGCAAGCTCGCCGACCTCGCGATCGTCGCGGACGATCCGCTGATCGACATCCGGAACGCACGAAAGGTGCGGACGGTCATCAAGAACGGCGAGGTCCACACGGTGGAAGAGTTGTTGAAGAGATAGATCAGGGATCAGGGATCAGGGATCAGGGGAGAGGCATGCCATATTTCGCGTTGACCTACGACGTCGTCGAAGATTTCGCCAACAAGCGGATGCCATTTCGACCGGCGCATTTGAAGGAAGTGCGCGAGTCGCACGGCCGCGGCGAGTTAGTCATGGCCGGTGCGCTCGGTGATCCGGCCGGCGCGCTGCTGGTCTTTCGCGCGCAGGACAAGTCCACCGCCGAGAATTTCGCGAAGAACGATCCGTATGTGAAGGAAGGGCTGGTCAAGAACTGGAAGGTCCGGCCGTGGACGGTTGTCGTTGGCCAGGACCCTTCCGAAACGCCGCCGGGTCTCCCTACTACCTGATCCCTGATCCCCGATCCCTGATCCCTGATCCCTAGATTGTGACCAACCAGTTGTGTCGGTCCGCGATCTTGCCTGAGCGAATGCCTTCGAGCTCGGCGCCGGCGCGCATCAGCGGCGAATCGGGACCCATCTTCGGGAGCGTGATCTCGCGATCCTTGTGACGCAGGCGGCCGAGCGGAGCGATCACCGCCGCGGTGCCGATGCCGGCGGCGCCCTGCAGCTTGCCCTTGGCGTGCGCGTCGAACACTTCGTCGATGGTGATGCGGCGCTCTTCGACGGGGAGCTTGAGATCTTTCAGCAGCGTCAGCACGCTATCGCGCGTGATGCCCGGGAGGATCGTGCCGCCGAGCGGGGGCGTGATCACCGCGCCGTCGATCACGAACGCCACGTTCATCAGGCCCGCTTCCTCGACGTAACGGCGCTCGATGCCGTCGAGCCACAGCACGTTGTGGAAACCTTTCTTCTGCGCTTCGATCGCGGCGAGCATGCTGCCCGCGTAGTTGCCGCCGCACTTCGCCGCGCCGGTGCCGCCCGGGAACGCGCGCACGTAGGTATCTTCGGCAATGAGATCCACCGAGCCCGTGAAATACGGCGCGCTCGGGCAGGTCTCGATCACGAAGCGGAATGATTCGGATGGCTTGACGCCGAGCGTCTCGCCGGTGGCAAACAGCACCGGGCGGACGTAGAGGGCGCTATTGTCTTTCTCGGGGATCCAGTTGCGATCGAGCTGGACGAGCGCGAGCGTGCCGTCGATGAAAATCGACTTGGGTACTTCCGGCATTGCCATGCGCTGGCAGGTCTTCGCCATGCGCGCGTAGTTGGCGTCGGGACGGAACACCACCGCGCCGCCGTTGGGCCGCGGAAACGCCTTGAAGCCTTCGAAGATGCCCTGGCCGTAATGCGCGCACGCCGGCGCCGCAGCCAGCATCTGCTGGCCGTACGGAATGATCTTCGGCTCGCCCCACTTGCCGCCGGTGAAATCGGCGAGGAGCATGTGGTCGCTGAAGACCGCGCCGAACGCGGCGTTGTCCCGCAACTCCGGGGTCATTCTCGACTTGGATGTTTTCGTGATGGGAATCGTGGCAAGCATCGCTGTGAATCCTTTGGCTGATCCTATCAAAACAAAAATACGGCCACAGATTAAACACCGATTAAGCACAGATTCTGCCAGCTGCGCGCCCGCGACCGAAGGCCGTTCGCGGGCCTGCGGAATCGGTGTTTAATCGGTGCTTAATCGGTGGCGCATTTAAGACGCGCGAAGCCGGCCTTCTCCAACGAGCACGCTTGTCCCGCCGACTCGGACGCGCGAGATCTCACCGCCTGTCAGATCGATCTTGATGTGAATGCGGCTCGGGCGGCCCATCTTCACGCCCTGCGAGCTGACTATTGCTCCCGCTTTGTCAGGTGGCACCAGGCCGTGCTTCACCAGGTAGCAGCCGAGCGGCCCGCTCGCCGATCCGGTCGCCGGATCCTCGTTCGCGCCCATCATGCGGCTGTAGGCGGTGGCGCCGTCAGCGCCGGGCTCGGTCGAGAAGATGAAGAGGCCGCGGCGCGTGATCTTCGCGGCTTCGAACATCGCCGCGGCGGCGCGGATGTCGACGACCGCCTGATCGACCGCGGCGCGCGACACGAGCGGCACCATGAAAAACGGCGACCCGCAATTCACTTCCTGCGGCAACACGCCGGGACGAAACGCCGACGGCTCGATGCCCAGAGCCCCGGCCAGCGCGGCCGGCGCATTGAGCGTGGGGCCGAACACCGGCTTCTGTTGCGTCATCCAGGCAAACTTCAGCCGCCTTCCATCTGCGCTATCTGCGCCTTCTGTGGCCCATTCCAGCTCGACGAGAGTGGGCCCGATGCCGAGGCCAAATGTAAATTCTCTGGCCCCTGCTTTAATGACACCATCGTCAGCGAGCGCGAACGTCGATCCGATGACGGGATGACCGGCGAACTGCATTTCGTTGGCCGGCCCGAAAATCCGCAGCCGCACGTCGGTGCCGGGCGCTTCGGCCGGCTGCACGAAGGTGCATTCGGAGAACTTCGTTTCGCGCGTCATCGCCTGCATTTCCGCGGCGGTGAGGCCGGTGGTGTCGGTGAAGACCGCCAATTGATTGCCGGCCAGCGGTTTGTCGGTGAAGACGTCGTAATGCAAATAGCGGCGGCCATTGACCACCGCCGGCCGTCTGACCTGTTGGGCCGACAATGGCAGCGCCATGGTGGCGGGCAGTGCGGCAGCCAGGAGACTCATCCACGAACGCCGAGTTAGTTGTGGCATCCGCGGATGGTAACCGAAGTATCATTCCGAGAAATTCGTGCTCGACGCCCTCTTTAGATTTTTCTTCGAACTCTCCCCGGTGGTCTTCAGTCAGGGGGAATTCCGGTTCGCGGCCTCGACGGGCTCGTACGTCGCGGCGGCCGCCGTGGCGGTCGCGGCTGGGCTGACGATTCTCGCCTATCGCAAGGGCCACGGCCGCCCGGGTCAGCGAATCGCGCTGGCCGGCATCCGCCTGGCGATTCTCGCCCTCATCCTGGTCTGCATGTTCCGGCCGCTGCTCGTCGTGCGCGCCGCGGTCCCGCAGCAGAATTTTCTTGGCGTGCTGCTCGACGATTCGCGGAGCATGCAAATCGCCGATGTGGACGGCCAGCCGCGCGCATCGTTCGTGAAGAGCGAGTTCGGCGCCAGCGATCGTGGGTTGCTCAAAGCGCTGTCCGAACGCTTCACGGTACGCACCTTCCGCTTCTCGAGCGCGGCGACACGCACGACGCAGGAGAGCGACCTGACATTCGGCGGCTCGCAGTCGCGCCTCGGCGCGGCGCTGTCGGGCGTGCGGCAGGAGCTCGCGGGTCTGCCGGTGGCGGGCCTGGTGATGGTGAGCGACGGCGCCGACACCGCGGATGCGGCGCTCGGCGATGCGATCCTCGGGCTCAAGGCCGAGGGACTTCCGGTCTTCACGATCGGCGTCGGCCGCGAGACGTTGTCGAAAGACATCCAGGTCGGCCGCGTCGTGACGCCGAAGACGGCGCTCAAGGGCACGACGCTGATGGTCGACGTCGTGTTGTCGCAGTCGGGCTTCGACGGGCAGAAGGTCACGCTCGACGTCGAGGACGAAGGCACGCTGGTCAGCACGCAGCAAGTCTCGTTGCCCAACGCCGGCACGCCCGCCTCGATTCCGGTGCGCTTCACCGTCAATGAAGCGGGCCCGCGCGTGCTGCGCTTCCGCGTCTCACCGCAGCAGGGCGAGCTCGTGACGGAGAACAACGCGCGCGAGGCGTTGATCGACGTGCGCGATCGCAAGGAAAAGATTCTCTACTTCGAAGGCGAGCCGCGCTACGAGTACAAGTTCATCCGCCGCGCGATTCCCGAAGGCGACAACATCATCGTCACCAGCCTGATTCGCACGGCCGACAACAAGTACATGCGCCAGGGCGTCGATGGCCCCGACGAGCTCGTCGCCGCGTTTCCAAAAACGCGCGAGGAACTCTTCGCCTATCGTTCGTTGATCATCGGCAGCCTCGAAGCCGCAGCGATGACCGGCGATCAACTCAAGATGATCTCGGAGTTCGTCGATCGCCGCGGCGGCGGCTTGTTGATGCTCGGCGGTCCGCGCGCCTTCGCCGAAGGCGGATGGACCGGCACCGCGGTGGCCGACATTCTTCCCGTCGTGCTCGATCGCAACAAGCTGCAGCCAAAGGGCACCGTCATGCGCCTGACGATCAAGCCGACGCGCGCCGGCGCCGCGACCGCCGTGACGCAGCTCGGCGCCAACGAGCAGGCTTCGGCGGAGCGATGGAACTCGCTGCCGGTGGTGACGGCCGTGAATCGCGTCGACGCCGTGAAGCCCGGCGCCACCGTGCTGTTGATGGGCACCGACGAATCGCGCGCTGAGCGGCCGATGCTGATCTTCCAGCGCTACGGCCGCGGCAAGACGTTCGCGTTCCTGCCGCAGAATTCCTGGGTGTGGCAGATGCACTCGACGATCGCCGTCGACGATCTCACGCACGAGAATTATTGGCGGCAGTTGATGCGATGGCTGGTCGATGGCGTGCCCGATCAAGTCGAGCCCGCGCTGACCACCGAGCGCGTGGAACCGGGCGAAGGCGCCATCCTCACCGCGAACATCGTCGATCCGTCGTTCGTCGAGTTGAACGACGCGGCCGTGATGGCCACCGTCACCGCGCCGGACGGCACCGTCTCGGATGTCCCGATGTCCTGGGACGGCGAACACGCCGGACAATATCAGGCGACGATCCCGACCAAGGCGCCGGGTTGGTACGCGGCCAGGATCGACGCGACCCGCGCCGGGAAGAGCGTCGGCAGCGCCGTCACGCATTTCCGCGCCGCGCCCGGCGACGCCGAGTACTTCGACGCGACGATGCACGCGGGGACGCTGCGGCGCATCGCCGACGAAACCGGCGGCCGCTTCTACGATCCGTCGAACACGTCGACGCTTGCCGACGATCTCCGCTACACCGGCCGCGGCGTCACCACGGTCGAGGAACACGAGCTCTGGCACCTGCCGATCGTGTTGCTGCTGCTCGTCGGTCTGCTATGCGCGGAATGGGGGTATCGGCGTGTCGTCGGCCTGGCGTAGCGCGCTGGTGGCGATGGGGCTCATCGCCTGTCTCGCCGACTTGTCCACCGTAGCCTTGGCGAAGGTGGATCCCGGTGAGCCCCGCGTCGAGTACGACGGGCGCTTCGCGTTCACGCGCATCCGCTACGGCGCTGCTATCGATCTGAGCCGCTTCCGTCGCGAGCCGCCGTGGATGCACGACTTCCCGCGCGCCGATTTTCATTTCCTGAAGATCCTCGGCGAGTTGACGTTCCTGTCGACGGTGGTCGATCAGGGGAACATCCTGACGCTCGACGATCCCGATCTGGCGATGTCCCCGATCGCCTACATGTCTGAGCCTGGTTTCTGGTTCATGTCCGAGGCGGAGACGGCGGGGCTGCGGAACTACCTGCTCAAGGGCGGTTTCATCATCTTCGACGACTTCCGCGGCAATCACATCCAGAACCTGCTCGTGCAGATGCGGAAGGTCTACCCGGAGGGCTCGTTCCAGAAGCTCGACGTGACGCACCCGATCTTTCATTCTTTTTTCGAAATCAAGGACCTCGATCCTCGGTCAGGCTATTACGCGAGGGACGGCGACACGGAATGGCTGGGGATCTACGAAGACAACGACACGCGAAAGCGATTGATCGCGATTGCGAACAACAACCATGATTTAGGCGAGCTCTGGGAGTTCTCCGACACGGGCTACATGCCGGTGGATATCTCCAACGAGGCGTACAAGTTCGGCGTGAATTACGTCATGTACGCGATGACACATTAGACAAGGTGCACGAGGTGCACGATGTGCACAATGTGCACGCCGTGCACCGACGGCGAAAGGGAGTGCCTTTTGGACACGATCGAGATGAACACCCCGGATGACGTCGCTCTTGCGGATCGGATGAAGGTCGGCCGCGACAAGATCATCACCGAGCTCAAGAAGCTGATCGTCGGCCAGGACGACATCATCAACCAGGTGCTGCTGACGCTGTTCGTCGGCGGCAACAGCCTCATCGTCGGCGTGCCCGGCCTGGCCAAGACGCTGTTGATCCACACCATGGCGCGCGTGCTCGAGCTCAAGTTCTCGCGCATCCAGTTCACGCCTGACCTGATGCCCTCGGACATCACCGGCACCGACATCATCCAGGAAGACGCCGCCACCGGCCGCCGCCAGATGGTGTTCTCGCCCGGTCCGATCTTCGCCAACATCGTGCTGGCCGACGAAATCAACCGCACGCCGCCGAAGACGCAGTCCGCATTGCTGGAAGCAATGCAAGAACACAGGGTCACCATCCAGGGCCGCACCTACAAGCTCGAAGAGCCGTTCTACGTGTTCGCGACGCAGAACCCGATCGAGCTCGAAGGCACGTATCCGCTGCCGGAAGCCCAGCTCGATCGCTTTATGTTCCACATCGTCATCGAGCATCCGCCGGAAGATGAAGAGTTCCTGGTCGTCAAGACGACGACGGCGATCCTGGAGCCGCAGTTCGAGCGTCCGGTGAGCGGTCCCGATCTCGTGGCGTTCCAGCGGCTGGTGCGCCGCGTGCCGGTCGCGGATCCGGTGATGCGTTATGCGCTCGCGCTGGTGCGCGCGAGCCGTCCGAAGAACCCGTCGTGCCCGGAGGCGATCAGGAAGTGGATCGCGTTCGGCGCCAGCGTCCGCGCCGCGCAGTACCTGGTGCTCGGCGGCAAGGCGCGCGCGCTCACGAGCGGCCGCTATCACGTCAGCTTCGAGGACATCCGCGCCGTCGCGCACTCGGTGATGCGTCACCGCGTGCTGACCAACTTCCACGCGCAGTCGGAAGGTGTGACGACCGACTCGCTGGTCGACAAGCTGCTCGAGTCGGTGCCGGTGCCTCGATCGGGAATGTAAATTGTCGCTGACCAGTCCTATTCCCGGCGCGAAGTTCATCGATCCCGTTGTTCTCTCGCGGATCGGCAACCTCGAGCTGATCGCGAAGACCGTCGTCGACGGGCTGATCAACGGCACGCACCGGTCACCGTTCTACGGTGCGTCCGTCGACTTCGCGGAGCATCGCGGCTACGTGGCGGGCGACGACATCCGTCGCGTCGACTGGCGCGTCTACGCTCGGACCGACAAGTACTACATCAAGGAATTCGAAGCCGATTCGAACGCGAACTTCTCGGTGCTGCTCGACGTGTCGAAGTCGATGGGGTTCGGCAGCCCGATCGCCAAGTTGGATTACGCGAAGACGCTGGCGGCCTGCCTGGCGTATCTCGCCAACGCGCAGCGCGATCGCGTCGGGCTGATCACATTCGATGAGGACATAGTCGAGCACGTGCCGCCGTCGGCGAAGCACCTCGACGTCGTGCTGCACACGCTCGATAAGGCGAAACCGGCGAGACCCGGCCAACTGGTCGGTCCGTTGCGCAAGCTCGCCGAACACTTCGGCCGCCGCGGCATCATCATCGTGATCTCCGATTTCTACGCGGAGCCCGAGGAAATCTTCCACGCCATCGGCCCGATCGTGCACCGCGGCAACGACGTCGTGCTCTTTCATGTCATGGACCCGCAGGAAATCGATTTCTCGTTCGCCGAACCATCGAGCTTCGAAGACATGGAGAGCGGCGATCAGATGCCGATCGTGCCGACCAAGCTCGCCGCTGACTATCGCGCGCTGGTGCAGACGCACATCGACACGTTGAGCAAGAAGGCATCGCAGCAGCCGGTGGACTACATGCTGCTCAACACCAAGATGCCGCTCGATTTCGCGCTGTTCCGGTTCCTGTCGATGCGGCAACGGCTGTCGAGAACGAGGTAAGCCGTGTCGTTCCTCACGCCGTTGTTCCTGCTCGGTCTCGCCGCACTCGCGGTGCCGGTCCTGATTCATCTGACGCAGCGGGAGCGCAAGTCGGTCGTCGAGTTCCCGTCGCTGATGTTCCTGCGCAAGATTCCGTACGAGTCGGTACAGCGCCGCCGCATTCGCGACTGGCTGTTGCTGGCGCTGCGGCTCGCGGCGATCGCGCTGATCGTGACCGCGTTCGCGCGGCCGTTCCTGCGCGGATCGGATCTCGCCGCCGCGCCGGGCGGCGCGCGCGACATCGTCGTGCTGCTCGATCGGTCCTACAGCATGGGCTACGGCGATTCGTGGTCGCGCGCGCAGCGCGCGGCCGCGGCGGCGATCGAGAGCGCGACGCCGGCCGATCGCATCTCGGTGGTGCTGTTCGCGGATGTCGCGGAGGTCGCGCTGCGATCGACGCCGGATCGAACGCGCGCGGTCGCGGAGATCAACGCCGCGTCGCCCGGGCCGGGTTCGACCAAGTACGGCCCCGCGCTCAAGCTCGCCGGCAGCCTGCTCGCCGAGTCGTTGCTGCCGCGAAAAGAAGTCATTCTCGTCTCGGATTTTCAGCGCGGCGGATGGCAGCCCGACGACACGCTGCGGCTGCCGGGCGGCACCACGGTCACCACCGCCCTCGTCTCCGGCGCTGAAGGGGCGAGCCTCGCGCTGACGCCGGTCGCGTTGCTGCGCACACGCGATGGCCAGCACGAACGCGTGACGGTGACCGCGGGCGTGTTGAATCGCACCGCCACCGCGGCGACCAACGTGCCGATCCTTCTCGAAACGGACGGACGCGTCGTGCAGGACCTGGCGATCAGCGTCGCGCCGAACTCGTCGGCGTCGATTTCGTTCGCGCCGCTCACGCTGACGACGCCGAACACGCGCGCAGTGGTTCGCCTCGGCGCCGCGGGCGGCGCGCCGGTCGACGCCCTGCCGCGCGACAACGTCTTCAACTTCGTGCTCACGCCGACGGCGCCGGTGCCGGTGATGGCGGTGTCGCAGGGCACGTCGGAGATGACCTTATACCTGGCGCGCGCCCTCGCGATCGGCGAAGCACCGCGCTTCGACGCCTCGATGCAGTCGCCGGAGGCCCTCGCCGGCGATGCGATGAACCGCGCGCGCGTCATCTTCCTCAACGACGTGCCGATTAGCGACGCGGTCGCCACCAAGCTCGTGACGTTCGTCGAAGGCGGCGGCGGGCTGATGATGTCGCTCGGCCAGCGCGCATCCTGGCCGCAGTCCCGCGCGTCGTGGCTGCCGGTGACGATCGGCCCGCCCGTTGATCGCACGCGTGGCGCGGCGGCGCGCTTGAGCGGGATGGATTACGGCCACGCGATATTCGAGCCGTTCCGCGCGCCGCGCAGCGGCGATTTCTCGACCGCGCGATTCTATTCGTATCGCACCCTGACGGCCGCGAAGGACGCCAGCGTGCTCGCGCGATTTGATACCGGCGAGCCGGCGCTCGTCGAGCGCGCGGCCGGCCGCGGCCGGGTCATCGTGTTCGCGTCGACGACCGACCTCAATTGGAACGACCTCGCGCTCAAGCCGATGTTCCTGCCGTTCGTGCATCAGCTCGGACGCCACCTCTCAGGATTCAAGGAGCAGCCCGCCTGGCTGACCATCGGCCAGGTGCTCGATGTGGATGCGGCGGAGATCGCCGCGGGAGCGACCTCGGGCAGCGCCGCGCGGGCGGCGGCGGGCCGCGCCATTCTCGCGCCGAGCGGACAGCGCCGCGATCTCGCGGCGCCGGTGGCCGCAACGGCCGGCGGCACGGCGCCGGCGGCGGCGCTCGAGCTCACCGAGCAGGGTTTTTATGAAATCCGCGGTTCGGGACGAGACCCGGGACCAACGATCGTCGCCGCGAGCAACGTCAATCTGGCCGAGTCGAACATGGATCGCATGGACCCGAAAGAGCTGGTTGCCGCTGTGACGGGCAACGGTCCGTCAGGCTCAACGTCGGGCCAGGACGTCATACCGGATGAGGCCCAGGAACTGGCGCAACGGGTCTGGTGGTATCTGCTGTTCGCGGGTATTCTGCTTCTGATCGCTGAGACCGCGTTAGCCCACCGTTATTCGAGGCAAACGCGGTAGCTGCGTTGCTTTTCCCGCCTCCGGCGGGGGGCTGGCGCATCGCTATTCGCGCGTTCGAACTTAGAGGGAGCCAACGATGGGTGAGGTCAATGCCCGCGCGCAGTTGCTCGAAGTCGTCCGGCAGGTCCGCCGGCGGTGGCGCATCAAGCTCGCGCTGCGCGGCGCGGTAGGCTTCCTGCTCGCCGGACTCGTGGCGATCGTCGCGATCGCCTACACGCTCGAGGCGCTCAAGTTCACGCCCGCCGCGATCGTCACATTCCGCATCGTCACCTTGCTGGTCGTCGTCGCTGCCGGCGCGTGGTTCTTCGCGCGGCCGCTGTCGCGCAAGGTCACCGACGAGCAGGTCGCCCTGTATCTCGAAGAGCACGAGCCGACGCTCGATTCCACGATCCTCAGCGCCATGGAAGTGACGGAGCGGCCGGGTGACTGGTCGCCCGACCTGATCCGCCGCTTGATCGAAAACGCGATCGTGCGCGTGCACGAAATCCAGGAAGGCGAGCGCATCGAGCGCGAGCCGATGAAGCGATACGTCTGGATCGCGGGCGCGGTCGCCGTGAGCGCGATTGCGCTGTTCACGTTTGGCCCCGCGTATTTCCGTCACACGCTGTCGGCGATCTTCGTCATCTCGACTGACGCCGAAGCGGCAGCACCCTACAAGATCGACGTGAAGCCGGGCGATGCGACCGTCGCCAAGGGCGCCGATCAGATGATCAGCGCCACGCTCTCCGGTTTCGATGCCGCCGAAGCCGCCATCCTGATTCGCAAGGGATCGGCCGGCGCCTTCGAGCGCGTGCCGATGGTGAAGGCCGAGAACGGATCGTACGAGGGCATGCTGTTCGATCTCTCGGAGCCGCTTGATTACGTGATCGAGGCGGCTGGCGTGCGTTCGGCCCCGCACAAGCTGAACGTGCTCGAAG
>Ga0137455_1000085_pt1 | contig 20724 bp, 22 predicted proteins | sample EasRivERMGT600_2_FD_102334 | JGI IMG/M metagenome (GOLD analysis project Ga0137455, IMG submission 102334) | Soil microbial communities from meander-bound floodplain in the East River, Colorado, USA - East River MetaG ERMGT600_2 | ecosystem: Environmental > Terrestrial > Soil > Floodplain ... | reverse complement strand
CACGAATCAACCTGAAAGCGTCATCACTATGTACACATTCCTGATAGACTTTCTCAGTTCTTATTTTTGTTTCTAGCTTTTGCTGGATAATGGTGTTCTTAACCTCGATCTTGGCAATCTCTTTTGCAGCTCCCTGCATAGCTGCATTCTGGGCCTTCAGAGCGATTGAATCTTTCAGGAATACGCCTATCAGAACCCCAAAGAACAAACCAGCTAGAAGCCCGAATGCGCCGCCTATTAGTTTGTCTGTCATTTCTCAGCCTCCAATTTCTTTATCTTGGCCCATCCAGCTACACCACCATTCAGAACCCACAACGTCAAATATGCAGTCAAGGCCGTGTCAGAATAATGCTCGATCACCAAATACGAAGAAACAACCCAGCATCCTACCAATAACGTCTTGTCAGTGACAGGTACATAGTGCCCATCCTTGTACGTGCTTATGATAGCCCGTAAGTCGAATTGATCTCTGCGCATTTGCACCCACACCAACATTCCGCAAATAATTACAAATACGCCGGCAAAAACAAACGTTATCCCTGAGTTTGTAGCTAGGATGTATGCGAACCAACCGTTTAAAATTTCGGTCATGGTTTTTTCCATGCAGGGTCTTGAAAGTGGGCAGACTCTTTTAACCGGCCAGACCATCTAGCACTGGCTGAAAGTCCGGACTCTTCTCCGCACCGGATGACGATAGCCCACGATGGGTGATTCGTGTCCCACATTGGCTTACCTGCAATCATAGGGCAGCAATCGTATGCAGACGCATATCCCTCTGAGTCTGGATTATGCGCCGACTGTCCGGCTCTGGCATTTGTTACAATCTTTCCTGGGAGTGTTCTGCCTATGGCGTAGAGAGCGTCTTGTTCTGCATTATCGCGTTTGGTGCAGTAGATAAGCAACTCAATACCTTCAGCCGCGCAAAGCTGTTTATGAACTATTGCAGCACCGTGCATGTATTTGTTCAGATCATCAATTGATTTGCTACTCATTTAGACCTGCGCTCCTCACCGTTCCAAGTTGACGAGTTGCTACGCCTATCTCTCGATGTTCGCTTAATAATCTCATCGTGGTGATAGTTAATTTCATGCTGACCAACATCTTCAGATGCCTTCAACGAAACCGCTTTAAGCTCTTTGTGCCACACGAACCAATCGAGGGCACGGATTACGAATACAACGGTAAACCCTATAATCACTATAGCAAGTATGCCACCGTGGTTCTGATAATACTCAAGGCTGTCAAATAGTTCCTTCATTGCATTTTCGGGTATTTACCCGTTCCCTCTAGTTCATGTTTTGTTTCGATAGCGATCAAACGCCGATCAAGGCTGCTCAAATCCTTGCGCAAGTCCTTCTCTATACCAGACAGTGATTTGGATATATCGTCCAGCCTGCCGTGAATTCGCGTCCCTATCCACCCAAGAACGACTGTCAAAAGGCCAACTAGACCGCCTATCAAACCCATCAAGACACTTAGCATATTTACTTCTGGCATAACTACCTCACTTGTGAAATCTAATTACAGTCGTAACAATCTGCCCCATCGTTTCATGCGCACAATGGGTGTACGAGTTTTATCATACCGAATAATTTACCTGTATGTTTATGTATGTATTTGCGTTCATTTCTGCCGCAGTCAGCGATGTGCCATACGTGGTAGATTGATTTGACAAGAGCATAGATATTTCGGTTCCACTGATTGTAGAGGTTACAACTTTTGATGCAGCCCCCGCGCCGTCTACTCTAAAAGTTACCGATGTTACATTAGGGGATGAAATTGGAATTCCGCCAATAGTAAATGCTCCTGACGCAGTTCCTTTTGTCGCAATGAAATACGCAGACAGAGATACCATGTTGCCGGTTTTGGAGTACGTACCGTATACGAGAGTGGATATCGCCCCAGTTCCCTGCGTAGCCCACAATGCGGTGGGCACCCATGTTCCATGGGCAGACATAGTAGTTATCTTGAACGTACTAACACTGGTAGCAAGAATCTGAATATTCGCATCCTTTGGCATTAGAAATGTGCCAGACATTGCGCCATCGACTTCCAGACTTGCCGATGCTGTAATGCTGAATCCTGCTGCGTTAGATGGGATAATTGTCTTAGTTGAGCCTACCTGACCTGCAGTGCAGTTTGGGATTGCGGTGACGGTAGTAGTGCCAGATACAGATATGGTTACGCCAGCAGCTCCGAATATGTCCATCGTGGTGGCAGCGGAGGCTACGGTTGGGTATCCGGCTACCGATGTGAGCGATGCGTATAGTCCGCTCAGTTGCGCCCAAAGAGATGTAAATGATATCTTATTAAGCAACCCAGAAACACTGTCCCATATTCCAAGCTCGTCAGCACCGACAGGGGTTGCTTTGTTTGTCGAGCCATGTATTGCAGTGGCGATAGCTGTTGCAGAAGCAGCTTGGACAGATTTCAGATTACCTTGTGAGTCTACTGTGTACCATCCGTTTACATCGGTATAACATAACGTATCGTCAATCTGAAGTTGTAAATCAAGGTGCTGATAAGCAGTTGCGGCTGTTCCTGTTCCTGTTCCAACTCCGCTTGCAGTGAAAATAACTCCAATGGTGTTCGCAGTTGCGCCGATCAATGTAAAATCAGTAGTCCCAACAGATACAATTTGATAATCATTCCCATCAACAAAAGCCCCAGCAGTTATAAGCCCAGTCGTTGGAGTTGAGTCAATTGTATAAACTCTTACTGTCTTTGCGGCAGTATCTCTTCCATATATTGTTAATCCATTAACTTTCCGCGTAGTTGAAGCAGCAGGAGCAGAAAGAATATCTACAGGAGTTATCCCGTTGGTATAAATTTGATTAGGCGCGGCTGTAGTATTGATAGCTGACAAATCTACAAAATCCACTGTTACAGGCATATTTAATGTAGTCTTTGCAGTTGTTAAAACAGCAGTTAATTTTTTATTTGAGTCTAAAAACATTTCATGCCCTTAATGTTGAAACTGCTCTTGCAGTTGCAAGCGATATGCCAGCCCCAGAAGAAAAACCATTACCAGTAACTTGAAAAACAGCAACTCCCGCTCCGTTTAAAACTTCGAATACCACATCAGTATCGGCGGCAGTGCCGCGTTTTATCTGCACAGATCCTAAAGTAGTAGAGGTTACAATCTGAGGCTGTAGCGAGTTGTTATAGGATGCCTGTAAAGTAGGTACAAGGCTTCCCGTTCCTGTGCCTGTAGTGGTCGTACCAAATTTTCCAGAGTCAATGAATAAAGCATCACCAGCAGCATTCAAGTTTGTAGCAGCACCGCGTACAGCAAACCATCCCCTAAATGGAATTGAAGCTAAAGCAGGGTTATCAGTCGTAGGGTCTGATTTGTGAGCCTCTGCATCTGCCAAGCTGTTATAAACTACCTGTCCAAACTCAATCCCTGTTAATTGAGAGTTAGGAAGATAAAAAATCTTAACAAGCGTCCATTTATTTGTCGCTACCGATCCGCTCGGCTGAGTTGCTCCACCAGTCCCATCGTCATAGACTACAGGAATTAAATCGGTCTTAACTGTAGTCGTCCATCCTCCAGAACCGTTTCTCCAAGTCGCCAAGAATGCTGCGCCAGTGGATAACGGAGCAGTTAGAATATTTGGGTTCTGTTTGCTGTTCTTCCAGTTAATACCAGATTGCGTAAATGTCCCAATAGTCTTATTCAATCTTAGCGTATTTGTTACATTGCCAGAATATAGATTACCGGAGTTCACAGGCCCGATAGCATTGGAAATATCTGATATGGAGTTTGGAATATCAATCCCAATTACCTCTGTATTCGAACTCACCGATGTAATACTGGTTCTATTCGTATGAACTAAAGCGCCAAGTAAAACCTGAGTGCGAGTCGTAGCACCACTAATTTTTGTCGCAGATTGATAAAGTACGCTAGAAACATCTACGCTGACATAAGTTGAGTCTTGAGTAGTTAAGCTTGTCACTGCATTAGCAGTAGAACCGGCGTAAGTAATCTCCGTGAAAGTTGGCGCTAGAGGATTCGAGTAATTGTTGATAAACCGCAACGTGCCGGAAGAAATATCGAACTTTGTAGGGTCTGCATTGATTGAAAGCGTACAGCCAGTTACGAGGCACGTTCCCATCTTATTGATGGTTGCAATCAATTCACTTGCGGTTAGATGCGAATATAATGTGCTGTTTAAGTTATCTTGTAGAGCATGGTCGTGCTTGTGTAACGTGGTTGCAATACCACCAGTCAACCCATAATACTGAGTCGAAGTTAAATGAGTATGTGTCGGAGTGTTTAAATTCTGTAAATCATCATGCCGTCTGGTTTCAATATCAGTTAGGTTAGAACCGGCCTTATTGATTGATGTCCACGATGTAAGATTAGTCGCAGTAGTTTTAAGCGCATCTGTAATAGACGCAAACCATTTCTGCCATGCTTGGCTAGTTAGGTCTTTGTCTCGATAGGGTGGAGGTGAAATGCTCATGCTTTAAATTTTGCTTTGATAGTCACAATAGCCAATATTAAAAACGGCTTAATGATTATTGCCCATGCTGCGGCGCTCATTGGTTCCATCCAACAACAGCAGGTGCGGCATAAGGAGCCAGATTGGTTATTCCTCCACCGATCTTGCGCGCCATATCTGGGCGCTTAGTTAGCAATGCTGCTAATGCATTTTGAGCGGGTTTTGTATAAAGTCCTGCGCCACCAATCAACCCAAGCGGAATAGCAGGATTAACTACACCAGAAGCTAAACCACCAAGACCATATAAAGCGCGATCAACCGTCCCAGAATTAGGAAGTTTTTGAGCCAATGCAGTATCACCAGCAGTCGCCAAATCTTGCATCAACGCTTTACCATGTGCAAAGCTACGTTTCCGCAATGAACTATCCAAAGCTCTAGATGCTGACTCTAATTGCGCCGGTGTAAACACTCCTTCTTTTGCGCCTTGCTTGCCTGCCGCATTTTCCACCCTTAACAAATTCGCATAAGCTGAATTTACTTTCGATAATTCGCCTGTGTATTTAGGGTTTGCACGTTCCACCATTTTGCGGATAGAAGATTGAGCCTCTTGCAAAGCATCCCCAAGAAGTTGTTGGTCATAATCTGGCGCACGTTGATAGCCGCGAATCAATCCGCCAAGTTTGGATTCCACTTGCTTCATTGTCTCGCCAGACATTAACCCGTCATCGGTGAATTTTCCCAACACTTCATTTTTTAGAATGTTGTTAAATTGGGTAGCTTGTGCAGGGTTTAGATTTTGCGCAAGCGTATGCAATCCGGTTATGTCTTGTCCAAATTGTTCATCCGCTTTGATATTCAGCTTCGGCAATAAGTCATCATACTTTTGCGAGATTGTTTGATAAGCATGGTCAACAGCTTTGTATCCAACAGGAACTTCTTTTGGCAAAGTTTCGCCGATAGGGGTAAGAGAGCGATTTATAGCTGCACGGTTGAAATCTTCAATTGCTCTCTTGTGCGCCATCGTGATTGCATCTCCAACAATCGGAACGCTACGCAATGCCTCTTCTGCTTTCTTCGCTCCACCGCCCATAATCTGTCCAGGGGTTGGGGTTATGCCTTCAGCCATCAAAGATTTAACTTCCGCGCTGGTTTGAGGATTTAGTACCCTACCCAACACCCTTGCTCCACTATACCCAAGCAATCCTAATCCAGCCCCTTTCGCCGCTTCAATACCTCTTTGCTGATAACCTTCCAAGCCTTGCTTTTCGGTCGGTTGTAGAGCCATATAAGCAGCCCCAGAGCCTATTACTCTAGGCACAGTGCTGGAAGGTAATGCAGCAGCTAAAGCTACGTTTCCGGCAATTGCTCCGACTGGCGCTTCTTTCTCAATAGTGTTCCAGTCTTTAACTTGCGATTGATCTTCCGGCGAAAGACTGCCTGTTAAAAGCTGTTTCCCACCTAAATACCCTTTAGCCAATGCAGAACCAGCACCCACCATCGCCCTAGTAGTAGGATGTAGTGCGCGCATTTCTTCTTCCAAAGGTGAAACTAATCCGCCTTGACTTCTGGATGTTAAGTGGGACATTCCCTCATGGGTCGGAGTTGTTTCTTGGTATGTTCGGCCTTGATCTGGTGATGCCTGTGCAGATTGCATCTTTCGATATTCTGCTCCCAATGCTTGAACACTGGCAGTATCGCCAGCTTTATCAGCAGCAATAATTCCTTGCTGTAATTGTTCAAGGGTATAAGCCATTATTTCACACCATGCTTATTAAGGATTGCGTCAATGTCTGGACTTTCTCCACCTGTGTTTTCTGGTGTTGAACTAATATCATTACCATAGGATAGCTGGCGATTATTGATTTCTCGTATGGTATCAATCGCGGCTTTCTTTTGTTCCCAAGGCATAGATGGGTCTGCAATATTACCAGCAGCTTCTTTATACATCGCCACATCTTTATCAGATTGTGGGCCAGACATTTTTGGAACTTTAGCGGTAAGTGATGCACCTAATACTTTCAACTTAGCGGCATAATTAGCCCCTTCAGTTGATTTCCCAAAGAATCCAGCGGTCATGTCTCGCAATTTTCCTGCTCCGCTTCCTGTTGCCAAATCTCCGACTTTTTCAACTTGGTCTAACAGTGCATTACTTTCCTTTGCGTCTGCCACATGCTGTGTTTTAGATGAGGCCGCAGCACCTGCTTTTACTGGCGCATTAACTCCAAGTTTTCGTATATCGCCGGTCTTTGGATTTACTTGTACAATGCCATTATCTGTTTGAAGTACGGCCCAATTATTCTGCTTTGGCTTCGCCCCAAACACTTTAGGCGCATTAGGGTCGTTCAAATTAACTACCTTCTGTACATTATCTTCTTCGATAACATGCATATTAGGCTTCTGATAAAGCTGTTCGGCCATCTTCGCGGAAGCGTCCTTAACCATCACCATTCCCTTTTGCGCTTCAGGTGCAATCTGTTCAGGCGGAAGTGAAGAGAAATGCTGTGCCATTGTTTGCGCATCATCGGGGTGGAGTATTCCGGCTTTAACCGAGTTTTGGATTACTCCCTGCCATTGGGTAGGATTGTTTGCAATATCACCCGCAACAGTAGCTAAACCTTCATGGCGTTTCAAGCCCATTTCCATATTGGCTTTTTGCTGTTCGGCTTGAGATTTAATCAACTGATCGGCTTGTGCATGTAATCCTTGTGCGCGGAGTTTCTGAACCATGCCAGAAGTGTCCCCAGCAGATTCCTTATAGGCTTGACGCAACGCGGACTCATCTTCAGCCTGTTGTTTAGCTTGTTGAAGTTGAAGTGTTTGCAGTTGGCCTTGTTGCGCCATTTGAGCAAGTTTGTTTCTATTAGCCGCGTCAGATTGGGTTTGATCTACATATTTATTGACAAGATCACCCGCACCCATAGCAAGATTGGGTTGTAATTGTCCGTAGATGCTGGCGTCAATAGGCATTATCCATTCCCCGTATTAAGCCATTGGTTTAGCGGCATTCCAGAAGAACCGCCGTTATAATTGGCGTTTGTACCGTAATAAGGATTGGATTGATTGTTTGCGCGGTAGATGCTCAACCCAAGATTTGCACCACCCAACAGACTTGACTGTGTTGCATTAGCCGCATTGATCGCTGCTGAACCTTGGGCATTGGCGTTGTTCTGAAGCGTTCCGCCGTAGGTATTGGCGTAATTAGCGCCCATATTCGCCATATTTTGCGCAGTAGATTGACCCGTTCCAGAGAGTCCGGCCAATTGATTCAGGCGATTTCCATATTCGTTTGATGCGAAGTTTTGTCCATACTCTTGAGCCGCCGTCATTGCTTTTCCGCTTCCCATTCCTCCGCGAGAAGCTAATCCAGCATCAAGCCCTTGTTGGCCTTGCTGAAGTCTGAATTTATAACCAGGAGAGTTTGCAAGTGCGGATAATTGGTTGGTAGAATCCCCGCCCAATCCCATTAGTTCTTGTTGAGCAGTTAATGCACGACGACCTGCGCCGTACCAAGGGGCTAGATTGTTCTGGGAGATTTCAAACTGTCGTTTTTGCTCGGCGAGAGATTGATTCGTCGCGCCCTGTTGAGCGCCTGACGCGGCATTTATGGCGTTGCTTGATTGATTGGAATTATAAGCCGCAACTCCCGCTCCGATTAACGCACCCCATATAGCCATTTTGATTCCTTTCAGCGCCATCGCGGCGTTAGATACTTACGTTTTAATTGTACCATAAGACATTGCTAATATGCAAAATCATTCGATATACGTTGCCAGCAGCGCCGCCTTCACTGGGCTTGTGCTACTTAATTCATACAAACGAGTTTGGCCTGTCGTCATGCCCAACCGATACCAATACACCCTTTTTGCATATTGACCGATTGTACCCATGCTTAAATCCCGCCAGTTGTCGTTTGACCACGTATGCCCGCCATCGTTTGAGTATTTCAAACTAACAGTAGGTGTTACGCCAGAAGGGATAAATGTCTGTGTATATAACATCCCAGCATGACCTGCTGCGCCTGCAATCCCTCCGAACGTGAAAGACAGAGCAGGGGCAGTTGTGTAATTAGCACCAGAGTTTGTCAATGTCATTGCTGTTAATTGACCAGTAGTGTCGCTAATCGTATAAGTTCCAGCAGCGCCAGCCCCCCCGCCACCTGTAAAGGTTATAGCATAGGTTCCAGAACCAGAATAACCAGTATATGAACGAATAGCAGTTCCGCCAGTGGATGGAATTACAATATAATTAACGCCATTGTTAGCGATCAATCGCCATTGCAAGACAGAACCGGAAATAGATGCCAATGTCCAATTTAAACCATCAGTCGATGTATAGGCGTTATTTGAACTTGATGTTGCAACTAAAAACTTTCCACCAAACGAACTAATTACGGACTGCGACCCACCTGCTATTGGGAATGTTGTTCTCGTTGTCCATGTAATACCATCAGTCGATGTTAAATAATTATTTAAGGAAACAGTTGTTCCCATGTAAACATAAATCGATCCATTCCATGCGCATGATGAATTTTGTACCCCAGTTGCCGCATTGAATCTCTGTGTAAATGTAATCCCATCAGTAGATGTATAAAGTAATTGTGTGCTTATTGGTGAACCTAATGTAACTGTTAATATAAATAATGAATTTGCTAGTGATATTCCAGCAATTGATCCGCTTGTAACATTTCCGAATCCTTGCCTTGTTGTCCAATTTATCCCATCAGGTGAGGTAAATGTTATCGGGTAATATGAAAACCCAGTACCTATAACAATCGGTGCGCAAAAAAGACCTGCGCTATATTCTATTCCTGATGTAACATATGAAACCCCTCCCGTAGATATTGCATGCGTAGATGACCAAGTAATCCCATCTGCGGAAGTGGAAGTGAATGCGCCAACTCCAAGCGTATAACCAATAGCACAAAAAACAGAACCGTTCCATGAAACCCCTGTATATATTCCGGCAGGTATTGTTCTACTTACCCACGTAAGTCCATCTAACGAAGTTGAACAAATATTAGTTCCGACTGCTACGAATAAAGACCCATTCCAGCATACGTCTGCAAAAGTACCAGACTGAATTGAATTTATATTCCATAAGTCTTGCGGCGCTCCAGATGTTCCAACATTGTCAATATTCAACGAACTAACCACTCCCAAATTAGAAATAGTACCCGCACCAACACCAACTTCAGCTTCAAGCGTAAGTTTTTTGTGAACTACACGTTTCATTTCAGAAGATGGCGCTCTCCAAGAACGAATCCATTTTTTCGGATTAACTCCGTCCGTATAAACTCCAAGGTCAAGGCTGTAAATATTCCCTGCCGAGTAATCACAGATAAGATGCTTGCCATCAAAATATGTGTATTCTTTAGCCGCCCAGCGGCTTAAAACTGAGCCATTCCATCCGGCACGCTCATGCCACAATCCAGTATTCACATCGAATACGAAAGTTCTATTTCCTGTCGGAAAAGTGATGACGTAAAAGTGATGGCCTTCCTGCTGATACGTAAATGCCATCGCATCAGTAATCGAGGTCATGTTCTGAATGGCGTACTCAATCGCGTAAGTTGAAAGCCTTACGGGAGTGTATCCGTTCAGTCGGTAAATTATCCCTTGGCCTGTATTACTTTTCCCAAGCCACATTACAGAGTTATCTATCTTTGCAATCGAATAAGGGGCGATACAGCCAACCTCAAAGATGCCTGACACGTTTCTAACGAACGGTGAAGGGTAGGTTCCAGAGTCGTAGAAAGTCTCGCCTGACTGCTCACAGAACACGATTAGTTCATTATGTAGAGTGATCTGCCCAACAATCATATCGGGGTTAGAGTCGGCAGTCTGAACATTTAAAGCGTTCCATGTCCCACCTTGTAAAACATCAGAAACGTAAAAGTTTTGCGTGCTTGGCTGGCAGACTACGAATCGACCGTCGATATAGGAAACTGTCTTTGCTCCATTCGGGAATCCGTTTCCTAAAGTGTGGAAAGTGTGAATACCAGCTTGAACCCCCGAAGTATTTACGGCTGTTCCGCCAGAGGTTAGCGAGACTTCGAAATTGTTTGCAGTTAAACCAGCAGCGATGACGTAGTAGGTTGTTAAAGTGTCCAGTCCCGTAGGAAGTCCGACGTTTAACGCCGACTGCTGACGGGTAAAGATCGTCATGTCGTGGAAACTTAGCGCAGAGTTATAGGTTCCAGTCGCGTAAACAGATTTACCATTAGGAGAGATGGAAACATACAATCCCGATGCGGAATTCGCTAGTGTGATGATAGGCGTACTCATAGGAGTCAAAGCCCCTGTTGAACTATTCCTGTCATACTCATAAATCGACGTTCCAGACGAACCAATATAAACGCTTGTATCGTCTACGCTGATTACGATTGATGTTGCATTACCACAAAGAATCGTTGTCGCTAAAGTTAAAGCGCCTGTTGTGGTGTTGCGAGTGTAAACCTCAAGGCTCCCGCCGTTAGCCTGAGTAATGACGTAGATATTGTTATTGTCTACGCTTCGCGCAATGTCCAGTGGATGCGTACCGCACGTAATTGTAGTTACAGCAGATAGCAGTCCAGTTGCAGCAGTGCGTGAAAAATAATAAATCTTATTATTCCAATAATCTATACTGTAAAGATGCTTTCCGTCAGGATGAATACATGAAGAATTTAAACCATAGAACGGTGTAAAATTTGATGTTGCAATAGAAACAACTAAAGGAGTTAATGGGGAAACAGTTCCAGTTGATCTCCCATAACTATATTGCAATACAGATATAGCTTGAGTAATCGAATTTTGAACAGTTAAATATAAATACGGGCCATTAACACCATCATCATAAACTGATAACCCATAAAAACCATAACCATCGCCAACCCCTATAGCACTTAAATACGTAAGTTTTCCAGTCGAAACATCCCTCGCATATGTAACAATATAATTAACACTTCCTGGCCCGCCAATCTCCGCAAATACAAATCCAAATAATCCGTCAGGAGTAAATGTAGCTTCACTTTTCGTTATTATTGTCTGACTTCCTGTAGTGGCTGGGGCAGTAGGAGGGCTTAGAGGATATATATTCCCTGTTGTTGGGTCTCTTAAATACTGGTATGTATTACTTCCATTTATAAATGTTGTTTGAATGTACAAGTTATTACTATCAGGAGATATAACACCTTTTGAAAAGGTGTTTAGCGGCATCTCAATAGTGCTGGATAAACTAATTACTCCGCTAGTCGTGTTGCTTCCCGTAGTCGTAGTAAGTTGTATCGCATCCCCAGCAATCAACCCATGCGCCGCAACCGTAGAAAACACGGCAGGACTCGCAATCGTCACCGTAAAATCTGCGCCTAATACTGAGATTTTCTTCAGTGCGTTAGTCGCAAAAGTGAACAACCATCCATCCGTTCCATTGACCAGAATCAGTTCAATTCCGTTGTCGGACATTTTACTAACCGTGGCAGCGGTTACAGTTCCGCGACTGGTTAATGTTCCACCCGTAGTGACTTCGTAGAAAGTAGTTCCAGATACAGCGAATGCGCGTCCATTAGACGCGGTATAAAGTCCCGAGAAGGACGAAGCAGCGGAAGTATAGGCAAGTAGTCCAGGCGTTGAGTAAAACGCGGTTACATCGCCTTTATCGTTCGTTGTCGGATATAAATTAACCAAGCGGTTGTCCGCAAGGTTTAAGCTGCGCTGCTGGTCATTACCTCCAAGAAAGTCCTCGCACTTCATATGTGCCTCTTACTTCAAGTTCGTCAGTTTGTAAGCAGTCCGCAGATAGATAGCCGTCAGGTCGTCAATCAATGCTAATGTTGCCGCACATTTCGAGAACTTATCCCGATTAAGCTCAATCCACATCGCTTCTTCACGAACAAACTTTGCAAAGTCGGTAGGCTTTACATCTTCAACGGTGAAGTCTCCAATAAGGCCATACATGCCCTGATCTGTTTCAATAACCGAATCAATTGCTTCAATCACGTCATCATAGAAAGAACCAAGTGCCATGTGTTCAGAGAACGACTTGCTCAGTAGGTGCGCACGGTGGGCAGCATTCCTAGCAGAGAATACCCGCGCCGTGAGTTGGTTAATCGGGTGCGGATTCTCTTGTGCCATTTCCGTTTGCTCTTGTGCATTGGTTTCTGGTGCCTCTTTAGACATTTTAGAAGTGGTCATTTTGGCTTGCAGGTCGGAGGTTTTCATTGTTTTGCCTTTTCAGAGAGTTTGTTCTTTTTCTTGATACCTTCACTAGCCAATCGTTTCGCAGTTTCCATCGGAATTCCACGTTCTTTTGCCACTTGCGGATTGTGAGCAGCAAGTCTGAATAATGAATTTTGTGATTTTGAGAATGGCATGATTAAACTCCACCCAAGAAACTTGTTAGCGGAGATGACCCGCCGCTCTGCGTTACTGCTGTCGGTAGCGACATGGTAGGGACTACGTTATTCCTACGCTGTATCATGCTTAACGATGTTTTTGCATTTTTCACCGTCATCGGTGACAGTTGAACCGATGGATAGTAAGGAGCAAGTCTTACTGAAAGATTGCTTACGATGCATTCTTCATATCCTGGCGGGAGAATCGTAGGCGTTACCAAGTCAGTGAAATTCACGACTTGATTGACAATACGAAGCCCCAGAGTACATCCAGTCGAAAGCGGCCAGCAATGTAGAATACCGTTAGGCTCTTGCGCTTCATAATAAACAAACCTTGTATTCGCGCCATTTGCAGCCGGATAAACAATATTATCGAATAACTGATTATCAATTACTCGAACTGGATAATGAATACCTAAACGATCAACATAAGCAGATTCAATCCCGATAGGGCGTTGACCAATATACTTTGTCAGTGAGCTTGTTTGAACGAATGTATGAACGCCTGATTGAGTTCCGCTTGTGGTAACGGCTGTTCCGTCCCTAATCGTGGAAACTTGGAATGCGCTTGCCGTAAATCCGGCAGTGATGATGTAATAAGTCGTACCAGCGGTTAAGCCAGTCGGCAAAGCTCCGGTTGTTGTCAATGTAACAGTATCACCGATATTCAGACCATGAGCTGCACTTGTGAATGTGGCAGATGCGCCAATCGTTACCGTGAAAGTAGATGTAAGAGCAGGCCCGATATAAAACTGCGACTCTCCGGTTAATGCCCAAGTGTAGAGATTTGAGAAGTAAGCAAAGGACTGATTCGTACTTAAAGTGTCTAACATGCGATTTAAAACACGCAATGCCAAACTAGACATATCAGCAGTCGGAGTATCGCCCTCGGCTAACACGCCCAGCTCAAATAATGAATCGTTAATCAGAGTTCCGGCTGTGATAGTCATGCAAACCTCTTATTAGAAACTCCCTCGGCGCTTCACAGCGTTAGAGGGAGGTGTTAATTGGCAATTACATAAGCACCTGGCTCAAGAGGTATATAAGCCAAATAATGCGCCCATGTGCCTGTGCTTGGGCCGGTTCCAACTACGGATTTAATCGTTCCAGACTGACACCACACAGCTAAAGGATTCGCGGCTGTATTATTGGCACCACTTACAATTAACGATGGAGCCACAGCTTGTCCAGAAATTACGCTCAGAGACGATCCCGCTACAGCAGTCACAAGAGAACCGGAAGCGCCAGTAAATGTTGCTGCCGCACCTACTGTCGGATTTGCTTGCCATTGCACCGTGGTTGCCGCTGGGGTGCCAGTTGATATGCACTCCGAAACAAGAGAGATAATTTGAATATCCCCGTACACTGTAAAGCATGTTTCTCCGTTGGTTAAAACTCTCGCAATAGGCGTTCTCGCAACAGGAAATGATGTAATTGATGGGAACATATCAGCTCACCGTGTAGGTATCAGCAGCAGCGCCAGTTATTCTTAGATGTGTGATCGGCGCATTAACCACCACTAACAACATAGTGGCAGAGACAACATCTAATTGAGGCGTAAAATATTCCCCCCCGCCATCCGTTGAAAGCTCAATCAACCGTCCTGCGGCAGCAGATTTAAGCGTTACATTTCCAGGAAGTTGCATGGTCTGAGGAACAACCACAACTACCGGCGCGCCACTAGGGATGATCCCTTTCAGCATGATTTGTGTTTGATTTGCGGCCATGTCAATCCTTAAATTGTGTTAAACTTCATTCCGTGGATAGGTTTGCAAGCCGATAAGCCCTTAAGCAAGGCTTCCACGCATTTCATGCTTACTCTTTGCTTAGGAGATTCATAATGCTTATTGCCCAAGAACGCCTTAAAGAAGTTGCGCATTACAATCCTGAAACTGGTATTTTCACCAGACTTAAACGAACTGGAAATAATAACGGATGCAATGTTGGTAAAGAAATGGGGCATTCTGATTGCAATGGATATAAATTTGTTTCTATAGATTTTAATTGTTATGCATTGCATCGCCTCGCATGGTTTTACATGACTGGAGAATGGCCTAAAAATGAAATTGACCATATCAATGGAAACAAAATTGATAATCGGTTTTGCAATTTGCGCGATATACCAAAAGCAATGAACGCCCAAAATTATCAAGGGCCTCAAAAAAATAATTCTAGCGGTTTTCTTGGAGTTCATTATATTAGTAGACCAAAAGTTAAAAAACCTTACAATCCTTGGCGCGCGGCAATTACAGCAAACGGGAAACGTATACATATTGGTTATTTTGCAACCCCTGAATTGGCTCATGAAGCTTATTTAGAAGCTAAACGAAAATATCATCAAGGATGCACAATATAGTTTCATTTCCCCGCTATTTCTAACGGGGAAGAAAAACTACATCTTATACATATAGCGAGGCAATGCATCCTTGCGCATTGGTGACAGTCACAGGGATAGTCGTCAATGTTGTGGGGATAGTTCCGAATGTGCCAGCCTGAGAACCTGTGCTAGTCAGAACACCAAGAGCGGTTTCCTGATGGCGCAGAGTTGCAGTAGTGCCATTGGATTGAACGCCAAGGAAGTAACGACCAAGAATCAGAGTGATCGGCGCAGTGAAGGCGGTATTCTGCCAAGCACTAGCTCCAGCAGACAATGCACCAGCAACAGCCGAGTTAGCCAGCAAAGTACCATCAGCGCCATACAAAGCCACCAGATGATTATCAGTGCCTACAGTCGTGCCGTTCAGCTTGCCGATACCTGTCCAAGTCTGCGTATGAGGAACGTAGATTTCAGTCAAGTACATCGTACCAGCTACCGGAGCGGTTCCGTTCGTCTCATAGCTTGCGAAAGCCAAACTACCCATCGGGATAGAGGTCAGAACAAGCGGGCCTTTGTTGACGTTAGCTGTATCACGACCAGCGCCAGATTGAGGAATCAATGCTTTATTACCGCCTTGTGTTGCATAGTAAGCTGGGCCTCCGACTACATTCTCGCCGGAAGTGGTTCCTGCTGCTGTAGCTTTGTTCTGCGCAATCAACACCGCCTCTGCCGCAGGGGACAGAATTACGGGATTCGTTGCAGATGCAGGAAAGCCGCCATATGGTTCTGTAAGATAAACTGCCATGATAATTCTCCTAGAAGAAAGTTATTCCAGCCCCAAAACGAGGCCGGAATTGTTTAGTTAATTAGCATAGATACACGACAACTCAGGATAAGTCGCTACAACACCGGCCAGCACATCAATACGCTGAATCTGCTGGAAGTTGATGAGGTCAGTACCTTGAGTCACGGTTACACTCAAGCCATTTTCGCTTGCGGTGTATTGATCTACGCCGGTATTTTTTGCGAACGGCGCAAACGGTACACATGCCAGAGTAAACGCATCTTTGTGATAACCCACGTTGCAGTTATAGCTGGTCGATGCATTACCAAAAATAACAAACGCTTGGCCGGTAGTAGGCGAAGCGGTTACGTTCTGGAATGGGCCGGATGTAACGATAGCCGGAGAAATCGGCAGCGAGGTAGCGCCTTGTGCAACATCGGCAGTAATAACAAACTGCGCCAGTTGACCAGTAGAACGCTTAGACACAGGGTTTACTGCATTGCAACCCACGAAAGTAACGCGAGTGCCGCGAGTGATTGTGCCCGCACCAGTAGCCGCCACGGTGATAGTAGAGCCAGTCTGGTTAGCTCCGTTCACGTTGGATGCAGTACCGGCTCCATTGGTATGAGTGGCTACGTTCTGATCCATGAAGAACTTGAACCCCAACGCATTAACCATGATGCCGGAATCGTACTGATCGCTAACTGCGGTTTGGTTATTGAACAAACCACCGAAGCCGGTAATGAAGTTACCGTTCAATGCAGGATTGAGAGCCATAGAGCGTTTGCCATCACGCGACAAAGGCGCACCCATTTCATCCAAACGCTGATTAACACCTGTAGCAGCAGCCAAAGCCAAGGCAGCGGTATTCGGTGCGGCATAGGTCGGATTCAGCGCGTTGAAAGTGCTATAACGAGCCATATCTGCGCACAATTCATCAATACGGTTAATTACCGGATTCATGGCCGCTTCAGTCACCATTCTCAGCCGCTCGGGAGTCACAGCCAATGTGCGCTCAGTTGCGTTGAATGTGGTATCGCAACCAAAGGGCTGCAAAGTCAGCGGGATGGTGGAAATCGTAGACGATTGAGGAACCGCGACCAGACCTTCACGAACAGTGTATCGCGGAGGTTTTGGGATGTTGATAGTCTGTCCAGGAGCATACCCACGGGACATATTATCGCCATACTCAGATTCCCATGTACGGTTTACATTTTTAGCAAACCCCATATTGTTCTTGAGGATAGCCAGAGCAGTTTTTGCGACTACTGCGGTCGTTGCAATTACGTTTGACATTTTATTCTCCTATAGCCTCACGGCATATGATTTATCAATTATCGCGTTGAGTTTTTGAAAAGCCATTTCTCAAACTCACCTTGCGACATTTTAGATGGATCGCCGGTTACTGAACCACCACGACTGCCAATAGGCTTAATCGGTGCTGGTGCATTAGACGGTTTCACTTTTTCCACGACAGAGAGTTTAGCCTCCATCTTTCCAATTTCAGCCGCTTGCCTTGCTGGTGATAGCTTCGTAATCCGATCAACTTCTTCAGGATTCTTTTGCAGGTGAACCATCAACTTTGTAGCAATATCACTGTCCAAAATGGCATAAGCCATCGGGTCAGAGATTGGTAGAGCTTCAAATGCTGCATTGTCAAATTCAGGGTCATCTTCAGCCTGTTCAAATACACTTTGGGCCTTTGTCTGAACTTCACTTTGAAACTGTTTAACTCTTTGCTCTTCCGTTTGTCGTGCCTGCGCTTGCTGATGCGTTTGCATTTTCCAGTCAGCTACCGCTTCGACATAATCCTCAACTTTATCAAACTGCTCAAGTTTCGGTTTACCTTCTACTGGTGCTGCTTGGCGTTGCTCTTGAGGCTGTCGTGCAATGCCTTCAAGTTTTTCCGCATAAGCCTTTGAAGCTTTTCGTTCCGCAATGGCAGTCGCCTTTGCAATTCGTTTCTTGATGATTTCGTCCAACTCGGTTTGAGTGAACTTCTTTTCATCCGCCTGAGTGTCTTTTTCTTGTGAGTCGGCCTCAGTTGCCGATTCATCAGTCGCCGCTTTGTCCTGTGCTGCTTCAGGTGTTTCTGCTGCTTGTTGATTCGCAATTTCTTGCGCTTCCTGTGATACTTGTTCTGCCGCTTGTGCTACTTCTTGATTCTCGCTCATTTATGTCTCCATCCGGCGCATCGCTGCGTTAGGCAAGGGAGGCCCCCATTGGCAGGAACACTTTCATATTCCTGACATTAGAATATCAGTTAATTCTAATGTATGCAAGGATATTGTTGATTTATATGGTATTTCTACGTTTTGCCGATTGAATGCACGAATTAAGGAAAATATGCTAGTATTTAAGCATTACTTAATAGGTGAAATAAATGACACAATCCGATCTAATCACCTTCCGCAAGCGTTTTCGACTCACCAAAATAGCCACCGCAAACGCTCTAGGATGCTCTACGCGGGCTATCTATAACTATGAGGTACTTGGGTTCGCAATACCTCGATGTATCGCTCTAGCGGCTTCTGCGTTTGCTATGGGGTTGCCGCCTTATGGGGATAAAGTGAAATGATTGAACAGATTGGGATTGCACTATTCGGAGTTACTGCCATATTTCTAAGCCAAGATATCCGCGCTAGTTATCGCAAGTACGCTTGTATTTTTGGGTTACTTGGTCAGCCATTCTGGTTTTATGCAACTTACAAATCAGGGCAATGGGGAATGTTCGCATTGTGCTTTTTGTATGCTTTTAGTTGGTCGCGGGGGCTGAAAACTAACTGGTTTAGTAAGTCACTTGCTTAGATAATCCGCCCCATAATACCCACCAGCCACCCCAGCACCACCAGCACCAAGCCCAATCAGCGCATTCCGCACAGGATGTGTGTCAGATTGATAACGTATCGCATTCTTGATTGCGTTCTTTGCATCTATCTCTGCTTGGGCTTGTTGGATAAGTCTAGCCATATCATCTCCCTTTGTAGCAGCCATTCCAGCCATCATAGGCAGACCTTTAGCGGCTCCTGCTCCCAATTTGGTTAGCAATGCACCGCCAATCGACTTAAACTCTCCTGGCCCAAGGTAATCGGTCGGGTCGATTGAAATACCATTTACGTTTGGGGTCTCTAGCCCTTGCTCACCATAAGCTACATCATGCGGGATTTGCCCAGTTGCGACTTGTTGAGCTAATGCAATCTGCTTGCGGTTCTCGATGTCTTGAGCCATCTTTGCCAACATATTGCGAAGAGGAGAATATCCTGTGTTTGAAGGATGGTTATATTCTGCGTTTAGTTGATCGTACATAGCATTAGGCATTTTCCCTCCCCTCATTCTTCAAGTCTTGATTAACATCAGCAGTCAAAGCAGCGTTTTCCATTCCAGCTTTGGTAAGTTCGACATAAGCTGTCATTTCAGCTATTTCTTCTCGGCTTTGGTTGTTCATATCTGCTATCTGGACTTCTTTGCATGATTCTTGATGCGACCGTGCCAAGTCTCCGGCAATAGTCATTCCTTGGGATTCACGCTTCAATTTTGCATCCTGCTCGGCTTGATATAGTTCTGCCTGAATCTCACGTTGTCTGCGTTGATCTTCGAGTTGGGCGCGATACTCCTCTAACCGAAACTCAGCCTGCAATGCCCTTATCTGCTTTTGTTCCTCGATCTGAGAATCAAACTCTGCAAGTTGCATCTTGTATTGCATTTCCAATTGAGTCTTTTGCACTCCGCTCTCGGACTGCTGTAACTTGGCCTGAGTCTCTTGCAATTGTTGGTTCATCATTTGAAGCTGCTGGCTCATTTGTTGAGCTTGCTGACTGACTTGGGCTAATTGCTCATCCTTACCGCTTTTTTGCTCTTGGAGGGCAGGAGGGAGGGCTTTAGCTAATCTATCAGCGATCTTGTCGGCTCCAGGATAATCAGCATTCCGCATGATGATGTCACCAGCTATCTGCATCAGTTGAGGACTACGCGAAGCCAATTCCATCATAGAAGCATAACCTTCTTGGCGTTGAGTCTGGAATGATGGTCCGGTGTCGATTACTACGTCATACTGACCAAGAGACGGGTTGAATATCTTCTGTATGTCGTCTTCAGTCATTTGTTGCTCTCCATATGCTTCAGGATGATTCGGGTCAAGGACTGCATGTTCCATGTTCCCGTCAAGTCCAAGTACACGCACAACACGCTTTGTGTCGTAATACTTCTGGATAAGGTCAATCAGCACAATCGCCTCATACTTGAATCCACGAGCTTGATTATCAGGGAAGTGGAATGTTGCGATTTCCCCTTGCTGTTTCAAACGCTGGATTCCTACGCCGCTCGATGCTTCGGACTTGATTCCAAAGTTTGCATTCTGTTGCCCAGATGCCGCCCGCATCTCTTCCGTAGATAGCTGCAAAAGCTGAATCTGTGCTGTCGGCATAACAGCAGGTTGTTGCCGTTCCGGTTTGGGGAGAGGATTACCATCATCGTCATATGCGTTATAAGGTAGATACGACTTATTGCTAACGTTCGCACTCGCCCATTCGTTTTCATACCCTTCAATCGCATCTGCTGCGGCTAAGTAAGGTATCTTGTTTTGCAGTGCAATAGATTGAACCGTTTCCGAATAAGCGTAGTTCGTCATCCGCGCAGGGTCTTTTAAGTCGCGGACAATGCCCTTGCGGATAATCTCTCCGTTTACATTTACTTCTTTCCCGACGATTGAAACGATAGGAAGATATTCACCAAGCCATTTCTCTGAATCAATAGGCTTTTGATGATCCCCAATAAGTTTGTACCACATCCACTGTTTACGGAATGT
>Ga0137455_1000084_pt1 | contig 20843 bp, 19 predicted proteins | sample EasRivERMGT600_2_FD_102334 | JGI IMG/M metagenome (GOLD analysis project Ga0137455, IMG submission 102334) | Soil microbial communities from meander-bound floodplain in the East River, Colorado, USA - East River MetaG ERMGT600_2 | ecosystem: Environmental > Terrestrial > Soil > Floodplain ... | reverse complement strand
CTGGGGATCTGACCCCGGAGACGCGCATAGGGCCGGACACGACGCGCTCACGGCCGGTTCCACGGTCGCATCCCCGCAAGCGGCGCCCCTGCTCCAAGTTCCACCGGCCCCCCGGAGCGGGACATGAGCGCGCCATAAAACGCGGGACTCACACGCGCCTACGCGGTCGCATCCCCGAAAGCGGGGCCCCTGCTCCACGCTTCGGCGCGCCGGCGATTTTGGCCGCAACCCCTCGTGGGCTGGCGCGATTTTGGCCCTCGGCGCACCCACGGACTCACCCCCGATTTGCACGCCCATACTCCTACCTGCGTGCCCCCAGCCAAAATCGTGACAGCGCAGCGTGTGTTTCATTATGTTAGGGGCTCTTAGACTTACCGGCCGCCGGCCAACTCGCGCCTGAGGTTGGTGATATTGTCCTCGTGCAGCTTGACCTTCTTCTGGTACGGCTCGAGACGGTCCAGCACGCGCTGGTAATTGCGCTCGCTGCCCAGCCGCATCGAGTCCTGTACCGCCAGCTCGTTCCGCGCCTGCTCCAGGAGCTTCTGCTCGTTGGCGAGTTCCTGCTCGAGAATCTTGCGGCGGTCGTTGTCCCGCTGCTTCTGCGTCTCACCGTCCACTTTGGGAAAGCCGGGCGGCGCGGCCCTCGCTTGCGCCTTCCCGCCGGACACGGTGTTGGTCGGGCCGACGTCGAGCATCCTGCAGCCCCCCGCCTCCGATCTGATGTTGGTGAAGCGCTTGTTGCCGCTCCCGTCCACGCACTCCCAGATGTCTGCGTTCGCCGTCCCCGCGAGCAGCGCGAACATCAGAGCCAGGGCCAGGTGGTAGCGCGTCATAGGTCGCAGGTCTCACTACATGGAAACAACGCCCCGCCGCCACCGCCGGTTGACAGGCAGGACTCGTGGTTCATGCGTAACTCTATGTCATAAATAGGAAAAGTGCAACGCACATAAATGGTGCGCAAGGAATTTGTCGGGCAAGAGCCCGGCAAATTCCTTAACAAGGAAAGAACTGCCCGACCCAGTTCGTGACCTCGACCGCTCCCGGCGGACGCGCGTGCGCGATCCGGTGCGACGAGCGCTGCCAGGAGGCGTTTTTCACCTCCGGTCGGCTGGAGTGGTTTCCCATAAGGAATTCGCCGGAAGCCACTCCGACGAATTCCTACAGGCTGTAGTACATCTGGAACTCGAGCGGATGGGTCTGCATGCGGAACGCCGTGAGTTCCTCTTCCTTGAGCGCCATGTAGGCATGGAGCATGTCCTTGGAGAACACACCTCCCCGTGTCAGGAATTCATGATCCTTCTCGATTTCCTCCAGCGCCTGCTCGAGCGAATGGCACACCTTGGGCACGCGCGCTGCGATTTCCGGCGGCAGGTCGTAGAGGTTCTTGTCGATCGGGTCGCCCGGCTTGATCTTGTTCTGGATGCCGTCGAGCCCCGCCATCATCATCGCGGTGAACGCGAGATACGGGTTGGTCGTCGGGTCCGGGAAGCGCACTTCGATGCGGCGCCCCTTCGGGTTCGCCACCAGTGGCACGCGCACCGCAGCCGAGCGGTTGCGCGACGAATAGGCAAGATTGATCGGCGCCTCGAATCCCGGCACCAGGCGCTTGTAGGAGTTCGTCCCGGGGTTGGTGATCGCGTTGAGCGCCTTGGCGTGCTTCAGGATGCCGCCGATGTAGTGCAGCGCCAACTCGGACAGTCCCGCGTAGCCGTTGCCGGTGAAAAGATTCTGCCCGCCCTTCGCGAGCGACTGGTGCACGTGCATGCCCGAACCGTTGTCGCCCACCACCGGCTTCGGCATGAAGGTCGCGGTTTTTCCGTAGGAGTGCGCGACGTTGTGGACCGCATACTTGAGGATCATCATCCAGTCGGCGCGCTTCACCAGGCTCGCGAACTTGGTGCCGATCTCGCACTGGCCCATGGCGCCCACTTCATGGTGGTGCACTTCGCACTCGACGCCCATTTCCTGCATCGCCAGCACCATCGCCGAGCGGATGTCCTGCAGCGAATCCACCGGCGGCACCGGGAAGTAGCCGCCCTTGATCGGCGCGCGGTGGCCCATATTGCCGCCCTCGAATTCGTCTCCGGAGGACCACGGCGCCTCTTCCGACTTGATCCTGTAGAACGCCTGCCCCATCTCGATCTTCCAGGTCACCGAGTCGAAGACAAAGAACTCGGGCTCGGGGCCGAAGTAAGCGGTGTCGGCGATGCCCGTGGACTTGAGATAGGCCTCGCCGCGCTTGGCAATCGAGCGCGGATCGCGGTCGTAACCCTTGCCGTCGGAGGGCTCGATCACGTCGCACGTGAGCAGGAGCGTTGGCTCATCGGTGAACGGATCCATACGCGAAGTATCGGGATCCGGCAGCAGCACCATGTCGGAAGCTTCGATGCTTTTCCAGCCGGCGATGGAGGATCCGTCGAAATAGTGACCGTCGCTGAATTTGTGCTCGTCAAACGCCGATATCGGCACTGACACGTGCTGCTCCTTGCCGCGCGTGTCGGTGAAGCGCAAGTCGACGAACTTCACCTCATTGTCTTTGACTATTTTCATTACGTCGGCGACGGTTGCCATCGAGCTCTCCTGAGTTGATAGGTGATACGAAAAAAAACGGCAATTCGGGACTTCCTGCTGAGCAGGAATTGTGCCAAGGTTTTTTATGGGAAAGGCATTGTGCCATAAGGGCTTTGTTTGCCCCAGCCACACCATCCCGCACCAGATGTGTGCTCAATTTATGATTTTGCACTATATTGGTGCGATTGGGATCTGCGTCACGCCAATCTAGGATAAGTGTTATTTTCCAGCCGGATACACTGCGATACGTGAGTGCACACTGCGGCATCACAACATCAGACTCGAGGACATGATCATCGCTGAAATCTTTCAGAAAGCCGCCGAGCGAGCGCGGCAGTTCGGCCTGCCGTACAGCGGTGCGCTCACTCCGGCCGAGGCCTACGAGGTGTGGCGTGGCGTGCCGGGCGCAAAACTCATCGATGTGCGCACCCGCGCCGAGTGGGATTACGTGGGACGCATACCCGGCGCCGTCGAGCTCGAGCTGCTGACCTATCCCGGCAACCTGCGTAACCCCGCGTTCGTCCTGGAGCTCGAAAGCAAAGCGGACAAGGCAGCGCCGGTGCTGTTCATCTGCCGCAGCGGCGGGCGTTCTCACAACGCCGCGATGCTCGCTGCTCAGGCCGGTTATTCCGCGAGCTATAACGTGCTGGAAGGCTTCGAGGGCGACCGGGACGTCCATGGCCACCGCAATACCAGCGGCGGGTGGCGGGTCGCGGAATTGCCGTGGACGCAGGGTTAATGATGAATGCGGAATGCAGAATGATGAATTAGGAAGCCGCCTGCGCGGAATCCGGTTTCATTCATCACTCATCATTCATCATTCATCATTTCGAGTTTGCTACGCCGACCAGCTGATGAGACCGGTATATCCCGTGGCGAGGACGATCACCCCAAACGCTATGCGGTACCAGGCGAAGGCGCTGAAATCGTGGGTGGCGATATAGCGCAGCAACCAGCGCACGCACAGGAACGCCGAGACGAAGGAGACGATGAAACCCGCTGAGAAGACACCGAGATCGCCGGTGTCGAGCAGCGCGCGGTGCTTAAAGAGATCGTAGACGCCCGCAGCGATCAGCGTCGGCACCGCGAGGAAGAACGAGAACTCGGTGGCGGCCCGGCGCGACAGGCCGAACAGCATGCCGCCGATGATCGTCGCGCCCGAGCGCGACGTGCCCGGGATCAGGGCAAAGGTCTGGGCGAACCCCACCTTGAGCGCGTCCTTCCACGTCATGTCGTCGACATGCTCCACCGTCGTCCGCCGCGGCGAACGCTCCACCCAGAGAATGATGACGCCGCCGAGGATGAAGGCGGCCGCGACTGGAACTGCCTGGAACAGGTGTTGCTTGATCGCGCCCGCGAAAGCGAGCCCGAGGAGAGCCGCCGGCAGGAATGCCACCGCGAGATTCACGGCAAAACGCCGGGCCGCGGGGTCATGACGCAGGCCCCCTAGCATGTGCCCAAAGCGCGCGCGGTACTCCCAGATGACCGCCAGCATCGCCCCGCTCTGGATGATGATCTCGAAGACCTTGGCCTTTTCGCCCGTGAAGCCGATGAGCTGTCCGGTGATGATGAGGTGCCCGGTGCTGGAGACCGGCAGAAATTCGGTGAGGCCTTCGACGACGCCCAGTACGAAGGCCTTGAGGTAGAGCGCCCAGTCCATTGAGAGAGCCATTCTACGCGACCCTGCGGGTCACGCAGTTGGCAGTTGGCAGTTGGCAGTGTTCAGCTGGCGGTAAACTGCAAACTGTCCACTGCACACTGCAAACTCTAGTTACTCGTAGCGGAGCGCCTCGATCGGCAGCAGGCGCGAAGCCTTGCGCGCAGGGTAGAAGCCGAAGAAGATGCCGATCGCGGCCGCGAAACCCACGGCAAGCGCAATGGCCTGCAGGTTGAGCTCGGTCCGCCATTCGGCGAAGTGGCCGATCGCGTAGGAACCCCCCACCCCGAGGACGATGCCCAGCAGGCCCCCGATCAAGGCCAGCGTCACCGCCTCCACCAGGAACTGCATCAGGATGTCGCGACCGCGCGCGCCGACGGCCATCCTCAAGCCGATCTCACGGGTACGCTCGGTCACCGACACCAGCATGATGTTCATGATGCCGATGCCCCCGACGAGCAGCGACACCGATGCCACCGCCGCGAGCAGCAGCGTCATGATGCGGCTCGATTGCTCCTGGGCCTGCAATACCTCCGAGAGGTTGCGCAGCGTGAAGTCATCGTCCTGCCCCGCCTGTATCCGGTGACGTTGGCGCAGCAGATTGCGGATCTGGCCCTCGACTTCGCTCATGTCCGCTTCCTCACGTACCTTGACGAAAACGGAGCCGACGGTGCGCTGCTTGGCGGTGTTGCCCCCCAGCACCCGGTTGCGGGCGGTGGAGATCGGCATCAGGATCACGTCGTCCTGGTCCTGGCCCAGCAGGCTCTGGCCCTTGCGGCCGAGGGAGCCGATTACCACGAACGGCACTTTGCGGATGCGGATCACCTGCCCGAGCGGGTCTCCATCGCCGAACAGGTTGCGTATCACCGTTTCGCCGAGCAGCGCGACCTTGGCCGAGCCGGCGAGATCCGCCGCGTCGAAACCCTTGCCGGAGGCGATCACCCAATTGCGCACCTCGAAATGCTCTGGCGTGACCCCGTAGAACACTGTCGACCAGTTGCTGTTGCCCGCCACCACCTGGCCGGTGCCGCGCAGCTGGGGAGCAGCTGCCTGCACTTCCTGGATCTCGCGCTGGATGGCGTAGGAGTCGTCCTCCGTTAGCGTGTTGCGCGAGCCCGCGCCCATGCGCGCTCCGCCCGAGGTCACCGAGCCGGGGAGCAGCATGATCAGGTTCGAGCCGAGCGCCTTGATTTGTTCCTCCACGCGTGCCTGGGCGCCGGTGCCCACCCCGATCATGGTGATCACGGCGGCAACGCCGATGATAATGCCGAGCATGGTGAGCGTGCTGCGAAGCTTGTTGACCCGCAGCGCGCGCAGAGCAATCCGTATGCTCGCGAGCCAGGTCATGCCGCCTCTCTTTCGAGTTCCCGCGCCATCGCCAGGGCGTCGGCGGGCTGCGCGACCCGCTGGTCATCCACCACGTGCCCGTCGCGGAAGCTCACGATGCGCGAGGCGAAGGCGGTAATGTCGCGCTCGTGGGTAACCAGCACCACCGTCATGCCGCCGCGGTTCAGTTGCTGCAGCAGCCCCATCAGCTCGAAGCTGGTGCGCGTGTCGAGCGCGCCGGTCGGCTCATCGGCCAGGATCAGCACCGGGTTGTTGACCAGCGCGCGCGCGATCGCCACCCGCTGCTGCTGGCCGCCGGAGAGCTGCGACGGCTGGTGATGGGCGCGGTCGGCGAGCCCGACCTCGGCGAGCCGCTGCATCGCGCGCAGCCGCCGCTCCTCGGCCGGGCAACGGCTGTAGAGCAACGGCAACCCCACGTTCTCCAGCGCCGAAGTGCGCGGCAACAGGTTGAAATTCTGGAAAACGAAGCCGAGGCGGCGGTTGCGGATCTCCGCGAGCGCGTCGCCCGAGAGTTCCGACACCTTCTCGCCGGCCAGGAAATAGCTGCCGCCGCTCGGGGAATCCAGGCAGCCAAGCAGGTTCATGAAGGTCGACTTGCCGGATCCCGACGGTCCCATCACCGCCACGAACTCGCCGCTGCCGATCTCGAGCGAAACGCCGCGCAGCGCCGCGACGGTGTAGCTCTCCATGCGGTACTCCTTGACGAGATCGCGCGTGACGATGAGCGGCTCTGACATACTCGAGTGACTAAGTGACTGAGTAACTAGGTGACTGAGTAACGGCGCGGCGCTTGACGTCTTGCTTGGTCACCCAATCACCTAGTCACCTGGTCACTATTTCTAGAAGCCGAAACGCGGGCCGCCCTTGGTTTGCGGCAGCGCCTTGGCGCCGGACTGCGTGCCGACGATCACCTGCGCGCCCTCCTGCAGATCGCCTCCCACCAGCTGGGTATAGGTGCCGTCGGTGAGCCCGGTTCGCACATTGACCGCCCGCGGCCTGCCGGCGCCGTCGAGCACCCACACGCGCCCGGCGGTGGAAAGACCGGAGCGGCCGCTGCTCATCTGCTCGTAGCGCGCGCGCTGCTCCGGGTCAAGGATCTCGGCAATGCGGGCGCGGGATTCCGCGCGCAGCCGCTCGGCCTGCCTGCGGCGCTCGGCCTGGTCCTCGGCAGCGAGCGCCTGGATCTTCTCCCGCGTCTCGCGGGTGATCGATTCGAGCCGCGCCTGCTGCTCGGCGTTGAGCGTGAGCTCCTTTACCAGCCGCTCGCGCGTTGCTTCCGCCGCCTGCGCCCCTCCGCGCCCCTTGCCGTCGGCCTTGCCGCCCTCCGCCGGCGCCCCCCCCGCTTCACGCGCATCCGCCGCCCCTGCGGGACGGTATCGCAGCGCCGCGTTCGGCACCTTGAGCACTTTCTCACGCGTATCGACGACGATGCGCACGTTGGCGGTCATGCCAGGGAACAGTTCCAGGTTGGGGTTCGAGGTGGAGATGACCGCGGTGTAGGTGACGACGTTTTGCACCACCAAGGCCGCCTTGCGCACCTGCCCCACCGTGCCCTCGAAGTTCCTTCCCGGGAACGAATCCACGGTGTACGTCGCCGACTGGCCCTCGCGTACGCGACCGACCTCCGCTTCGTCGATCGAGGTGTCCACCTGCATGCGGCGCAAGTCCTGCGCGATCACGAACAACTCCGGCGCCTGCAGGCTCGCCGCCACCGTCTGCCCCGGCTCCACCGTCTTCTTGATGACGATGCCGTCCACCGGCGCGCGGATGGTGGTGCGGTCGAGATCCACCTTGGCCTGCGACAGCTGCGAATCGCGCTGCTTCACCAGCGCTTCCACGTTGCGCACCTGCGACTCGCCCACCGCGAGCTGCGCCTGCGCGGTCTTGACCTGCTCCTGGGCCGTACGCCAGGCGAACTCCGCCTTGTCGAGCACTGCCGCGGAGACGAAGTTCTTCTCCTGCAGCATCTTGTTGCGCTGAAATTCGCGCTCCGACTCGGCGAGGCCGACCTTGGCGCGCGACACTTCGGCCTGCAATGCGGCGACGTTGGCCCGCTGGGTCAGCACGGTGGCGCGCGCCGCCTCCAGGTCCGCCATCGCCTGGCTCACGCGCAGCGCGAAGGACTGGGGATCGATGCGGGCGATGACCTGGTTCTTCTTGACCTCGGAGTTGAAGTCCACGTAGATCTCCTGCACCTGGCCGGAGACCTGAGAGCCGACCTGCACCGCGGTAACGGGATTCACCGTGCCCGTGGCGGAGACGGCGGCCGTGATACCGCCGCGCTCGATCTTGGCGAGGCGGTAGTCCGGGACGGAGGCGCGCGCGCTCCACCACCCGAAGGCGGCGGCGCTGGCGGCCAGTATCGCGGTCACGATGGCCGCGCTGATCATGCGATTGCGCGATAGAACCATAAGGTTGGCAAGCGGCGGGCGGCAACTGCTTGCCGCGCGTCGCTTACTGCTTTAGAGCGGTGATTGTAACGGAGGTGCCGCAGCGCGCCCACGACATGGGAACTGCGAATGTAACAAGAGGTTACAGCCGCGTGTAGACCTCGGCGCCCTGCTGCTTGAACTCCTCGGCCTTGTCGAGCATGCCTCTGGCCAGCGCCTCCTGCTCGGTGACGCCCTGCTTCTCGGCATACTCGCGCACGTCCTGCGTGATCTTCATCGAGCAGAAGTGCGGTCCGCACATCGAGCAGAAATGAGCGAGCTTGGCACCCTCCTGCGGCAGCGTCTCGTCGTGGAACTGCTTCGCCTTGTCCGGATCGAGCCCCAGGTTGAACTGGTCCTCCCAGCGGAACTCGAAGCGCGCCTTCGACAGCGCGTTGTCCCGCATCTGCGCGCCGGGATGGCCCTTGGCGAGGTCGGCTGCGTGCGCCGCGATCTTGTAGGCGATGATGCCGTCCTTGACGTCTTCCTTGTCCGGGAGCCCGAGGTGCTCCTTGGGGGTGACGTAGCACAGCATCGCGGTGCCGAACCAGCCGATCATCGCCGCGCCGATTGCGCTGGTAATGTGGTCGTAGCCCGGGGCGATGTCGGTCGTGAGCGGCCCGAGCGTGTAAAACGGTGCCTCGCGGCAATACTTGAGCTCGAGCTCCATGTTCTCCTTGATGAGCTGCATCGGCACGTGCCCGGGCCCCTCGATCATCACCTGCACGTCGTGCTTCCAGGCGATGTCGGTCAGCTCGCCGAGCGTCTTCAGTTCCGCGATCTGCGCCTCGTCGTTGGCATCGTAGATCGAGCCGGGCCGCAGCCCATCGCCGAGGGAGAACGAAACGTCATAGGCCTTGAGGATTTCGCAAATCTCCTCGAAGTGCGTGTAAAGGAAACTTTCCTTGTGGTGCGCGAGACACCACTTCGCCATGATCGAGCCGCCACGCGAGACGATGCCGGTCATGCGCCTGGCGGTCATCGGGATGAACGGCAGCCGCACGCCGGCATGCACGGTGAAATAATCCACGCCCTGCTCGCATTGCTCGATCAGCGTGTCGCGGTAGATCTCCCACGTGAGCGCCTCCGCCCTGCCATCCACCTTCTCCAGCGCCTGGTAGATCGGCACCGTGCCGATCGGCACCGGCGAATTGCGGATGATCCATTCCCGCGTCTCGTGGATGTGCTTTCCGGTGGAGAGGTCCATCACCGTGTCGCCGCCCCAGCGGATCGCCCACGTCATTTTCTCGACCTCCTCCTGGATGCCCGAGGAGAGCGCGGAGTTGCCGATGTTGGCGTTGATCTTCACCAGGAAATTGCGCCCGATGATCATGGGCTCCGTCTCCGGATGATTGATGTTGGCGGGAATGATGGCGCGCCCGCGCGCAACCTCGTCGCGCACGAACTCCGGCGTGATCGCCTTCGGAATCGTGGCGCCAAAAGACTGCCCCGGGTGCTGCCGGCGCAGGAGCTCCGAGAGTACGTCCATGCGCTGGTTCTCGCGGATCGCGATGAACTCCATCTCCGGCGTGATCATGCCGCGGCGCGCATAGTGCATCTGCGTTACGTTCCGTCCGGACACCGCGCGACGCGGTTTTCGGACCAGGTCGAACCGCAGTTGCGCCAGCTGTGCGTCAGCGGCGCGCTGGCGGCCAAACTGCGAGGTGGGGCCCGTGAGATCTTCAGTATCATTTCGCTCAAGGATCCACCGCGAACGCAGAGGCTCCAATCCCCGCCGGATATCGACCTTCAATGACGGGTCCGTGTACGGACCCGATGTGTCGTAGACGAAAATCGGGGGGTTGGGCTCGGAACGCGCAGCGGCCCCACCCTGCGCGGCAGTGCCGGAATGGAGCGGCGTGTCCGATTGGCGGATCTCGCGCATCGGCACGCGGATGTCGGAGCGCGAGCCCGGGATATACACCTTGCGCGAGTTGGGCAACGGCTTCACCGCCGCTTCGTCAACGCGCGCGGTCGCACTCAGGAACTTGGGGTTGGCGTTCATGTCCGCTCCTTGGGAATGCTGCGGGGGCGGAGCGATGGCGGGGGAATCCCGGGCCACGCTTCCCTCCGACGGCATTACCCGCATCAGGTTCAAAGGGTGTCTCTCACCCGATTGCCAGAGGCAATCAGGACCCCCAACGTGTAGTCCTAACGCTAATCGAAATATGGGATAATTGCAACCCACGTAGCGCATTGCAACCTCCTGAATTTCCCTATGAACCTGCAGCTTGACGTCGAGCGCGCCCGCTTCAACATGGTCGAACAGCAGATCCGGCCGTGGGAAGTGCTGGACCAGCGCGTGCTCGATCTCCTCCTGCGCATCCGGCGCGAGGAATACGTGCCGGCCCGCTACCGCGCGCTCGCCTTCGCCGACATGGAGATCCCGCTCGGCCATGGCGAGACCATGCTCGCTCCCAAAATCGAAGCGCGCATGCTGCAGGAGCTGGCGCTCGCGCCCGGGGACCGGATACTCGAGGTCGGCACGGGCAGCGGCTACATGACCGCTCTGCTCGCGAGCCTGGGCAGCCATGTCTGCAGCGTGGATATCGTTCCGGAATTCACGCAAACGGCGAGCGCCAAGCTCACTGCCCACGGCGTCACCAACGTGACGCTGGAAACCGGCGATGCCGCGCGCGGCTGGGACCGCCACGCGCCCTACGACGCGATCATGGTGACCGGCTCGATGCCGGTGCTGCCCGACGCATTTTTGAAGAGCCTGCGGCCCGGGGGCCGGCTGATCGCCGTGGTGGGCGAGCCGCCGGTCATGGAGGCGCAGCTCATCACCTGCGTTGCGGCCGGCGCTTACAGCACAACCGGGTTGTTCGAAACCTGCATCGCGCCGCTCAGGAACGCCGTGCAGCCCGAGCGCTTCGTCTTCTGAGGAAATCGGAAATGGGGAGCAAAGAATGGTGGCGGCAAGACTGTCGGCGGCGCTCGAGCCGCGGCTTGCGGATTGCGATTTCCTTATTTCCTGTTACCTGTCTCCCATTCGCCGTTCGCCGACCGGTCCCATGATGATACGTGCGCTACGGTTGCTGTCGTTCGTGCTTCCGCTGGCGACGGCAGTGGAGGCGAACGGCGCCGACCTGCTGGAGATCTATCGCATGGCGCAGTCCGCGGACGCGCAGTATGCGGCGGCGCGGGCAGCGTGGAGCGCCGGCCAGGAAAAGTTGCCGCAGGGGCGCTCCGGCCTGCTGCCATCGGCCACCGTTTCCGCCAGCACGCAGTACAACGACCGCGAGATCCGCTCGCGCGATCCCGCGACGGGCACGACCAACTCGCAGTTCAATTCCAATGCGGCTTCGGTCTCGGTCACGCAACCGCTGTACCGCCCGCAAAACTTCACCGTCTACGAGCAGTCAAAATCGCAGGTGGTGCAGTCCGACGCCGTCTTCGCGCAAGCCGCCCAGGACCTCCTTCTGCGGGTCGCGCAGGCCTATCTCGACGTGCTGCTGGCGCAGGACACGATCGTGTTCGCACAGGCGCAGCTCGTCGCGATCGGCCGGCAACTGGAGCAGGCCAAGCGCAACTTCGAGGTAGGCACTGCCACCATCACCGACACGCACGAGGCGCAGTCCCGCTACGATCTCACTGTGTCCCTCGAAATCACGGCCAAGAACGACCTGGAGATCAGGAAACGCTTTCTCGAGTTGATCATAGGCCGCCCGACGCCGGGGCTCTCGCCCCTGGGTCCGAGATTCAGCCCGCGCTTCCCGGAGCCGAGCAATCCGGTCGCGTGGGTCGATGATGCGGGCGTGAACAACCTGCAGGTGCGCGCCAGCCAGGCCGGCCTGGAGTTCGCCGCCAAGGAAGTCGAGCGCAACCGCGCCGGGCATCGTCCCACGCTCGATGCTTTCGCCACCTATACCGACTCGGGCAGCGGGGCCGGCACGGTAGGGATTGCGGGTGTCGATACGAAAGCGGGAGTAGTCGGGGTGCAGTTGGCGATACCCATTTACCAAGGCGGGCTTACCAGCTCCCGCGTGCGCGAGGCGCTCGCCAACGAGGAGAAGGCGCGGCAGGACCTGGAGAACGCGCGCCGCACCGCGCAGCTCACCGCCCAGCAGACGTTTCTGGGCGTGGCGAGCGGCGTGTCCCAGGTGAAGGCGCTGGAAGCCGCGCTGGTGTCGAGCCAGAGCTCGCTCGACTCCACCCGGCTCGGGCAGGAGGTGGGCGTGCGGACCCTGATCGACGTGCTCAACGCCCAGCAGCAGCTCTCGCAGACCCGGCGCGATCTCGCGCAGGCGAAATACAACTACATTCTTTCGCTGCTTCGGCTCAAGGCGGCCGCCGGCCAGCTCACCGAGCAAGACTTCGCTCTCGTCAATGGCTGGCTCGATCGCTGACGAGTGACTGAGTGACTAAGTGACTGAATGATTAAGAACTCCTCCGGGCGTAGAAGCGGGATTACTCAATCACCTAGTCACGTAGTCACTTAGTCACCCCATCGCTATTCGCACGAAGAGCGAAATACGCAGGCAGGTCCTCGCGCGGCGCGATCAGTTGGGCGTCGCCGAGCGCAGATCCCTGAGCGAGCGCATTGCGAAACGGCTGCTCGCGCTTGACACCTACCGCGACGCCCGCTGCGTGATGGCTTACGCGAGCTTCGGGAGCGAATTCGAAACCGGGGGCTTCATAGACGATGCGCTCGCGCGGGGCAAAACGCTGGTGCTGCCCAGGGTCGAGCGCGATAGCCGGGTGCTCCAGCTCCACCAGGTTCGCGACCCGGCGCGGCAGCTCGTCGCCGGCGTGTGGGGCATCCGGCAACCGCGCGCGGATTTCTGCCCCCTGGTTCCTGCCTCGCAGCTCGATTTCGTGCTGGTGCCGGGCGTGGCTTTCACCCGTCACTGCGAGCGCCTCGGTTACGGCGGCGGTTACTATGACGGTTTCATCCGTGCCCTTATCCGGCGACCACCACTGGTCGCCCCCGCCTTCGCGCTGCAGGTCGTTGCCGAGCTGCCGACGTCGAAGTCCGACCAGCGAGTGGACCGCGTGGTGACGGAGGACGCCGACTACCTTCGGGTTGATTCGTGACTTTTGATTCGTGACCGGCGTCAACCCTTGCGGCTGCGGGAGGTGTGAGTCGAATCATGATTCACGAATCACGACTCACTGGTGCTTGAGCTCAATGAGCGCCAGCACCCTGGCGGTGGCGCCGCGGTGAGCGTTGGCAAACGCAAGCGCCGCCTGCGACATGCGCCGAGCCGTGACGGGGTCTTGCAGCAGCCGCCCGGCCTCGCGCGCGAGTGCCGCGGGGTCCGGGACCTGGATTGCCGCGCCTGCCTGCACCGCAAGCTCCACGGCTTCAGTGAAGTTGAAGATGGAGGGCCCGATCAGAACGGGCTTGCCCACCGCGCACGCCTCGATCAGGTTCTGCCCGCCGAGTGGCAACAGGCTCCCGCCGATGAACGCAACGTCACACGCCGCATAGTAGGCGAACATCTCTCCCATGCTGTCGCCGAGCACGACCCGGGTGTCGGGAGCGGTCGGCGCGTTGGCGCTTCGCCTCTGATAGCGGACGCCACGGGCCTCGAGCAGCCGCGCCACCTCATCGAAGCGCTGCGGATGACGAGGCACGATGACGGTCAGCATTCCTGACGCGGCGATCCCCTCGAGCGCTTCCAACAGCAGCACCTCCTCGCCCTCGCGCGTGCTCGCTGCGAGCAGCACGGGGCGCGCCTCGCCGAAACCGCGGCGCAGCGCCTGCCCGAGCTCCAGTTGCTCCAGCGGGGGTGCGACGTCAAATTTCACGTTGCCGGTGACGTGCACATCACGCGCCCCGAGCGCGGTCAGACGCCGTGCATCGCCCTCGCTCTGCGCCGCCACCGCCGCGAACCCGGCCAGGCTCTCGCGCACGAGTCCCCCAAACCGGCGGTATCCGACGTAGGATTTCTCGGACAAGCGCGCGTTCACCAGATAAAGCGGGATGGAGCGCGCGCGGCCAGCGCGGATGAGGTTGGGCCAGATCTCGGTTTCCATCACGATGCCAAACTGCGGCCGGAAATGATCGAGAAACCGCGCCACCGCCCCGGGATAGTCGTACGGCAAGTAGCAGCGCGCGACCCTCCCGCCGTACAGCGTCTCGCCGGTCTCCCGCCCCGTCGGCGTCATGTGCGTGAGCAGGATGCGGTGTTGCGGATACCTCACCTGCAGCACCCGCACCAGCGGCTCGGCCGCGCGGGTCTCGCCCACGGACACCGCGTGCACCCAGATGAGCGGCGCCTCCGGCACCAGCGTGTAATACCCGAAGCGCTCCGCGACATGCCGGAGATAGCCGGGCTGGCGGCGGGCGCGAAGCAACAGGTGCAGCAAGGCCCAGGGCAGCAGCAGATACAGGGTGATTGTGTACAGCCGCCGCATCAGAAGAGTCCCGGTGCCACCTCGCGGATGGCCTCCGCCACAGCCGCGACGGTCGGGGGGTTTCCAATTTGCCCGCGATACGCGGTCGGTCCGGGCCCAAGCGGGCAAGCATCGACCGGGTCCGAGTCGCAGAAGATGCCGACCACCGGGCGCGCCAGCGCCGCTGCCAGATGCATGAGCCCGGTATCGATGCCGACGACGACCTCGGCCCCGGCTACCAGGGCCGACATGTCATCGAGCGAAAGCAGCGGTGGAACCACCGCTCGGGAACCGGCGGTTGCGATTCTCTCGCTGCGCGTGCGCTCCTGATCGCTGCCCCAGGGCAGGATGCAGGCGTGACCAGCGCGGTCCAGGAGCCGCACCAGTTCCACCCAGTTTGCCTCCGGCCAAAGCTTCGCCGTGCGCGCGGTCGAATGAAAAGCGAGGCAGTAACGACCGGCACCGAAGCCGGGGCGCGGCACGCGGGGAGCGATGCCGTAGTCGATCTGCGGAGCGACCGCGTAACCGAGCGCGCGCGCCGCTACCGAGCGATAACGAAGGATCTTGTGCGCGTCCGGCGGAAACTCGCAAGTGACGTCGTAGAACTTGGACGCGAGCGGCTCGCGCGCCGTGCCTGGCCCGAAGCCATAGACCGGCCCCCTTGCGAGCTTTGCCACGAGCGCGCTCTTCAGCAATCCCTGGGTTTCCACGATTGCATCCCAGTCGCGGCCGCGCAACTCCCGGTAGAACACGCCCAATTCCCGCCAGGTCGCCCCCGAAAACAGCCTGCCTCGCCAGCGTCGCAGGGCAATCGGGAGCACCCGGTTCACCGCCGGGTGCATCGCCACCAGAGCGGTATATTGCTCCTCGACCACCCAGTCGATCGTCGCATCGGGGACGTGGCGCCGGATGTCGGTGGCAACCGGGAGGTTGTGGATGACATCGCCCAGCGACGACATCTTGACTAACAGGATGCGCGGCATTTTTATTGGTGTAAGTTCGACCGAATACGAGATTTTCCCTAGAATAATACCCTTTACGCAGCTGCCGCATTACGCAGGCTTGGGGAGTCAACCGGTGATTTTGGTGACGGGGGGCGCGGGATTCATCGGTTCGAACTTTGTCCATGACTGGCTTGCCGCGGAGACCGCGAGCGTCCTCAATCTCGACAAGCTGACCTACGCCGGCAACCCGGAGAACCTCTCCAGCCTGAAGGGAAACGCGCGCCATCTCTTCGTGCGCGGCGACATCGGTGATCGCGAGCGGGTCGGCAGGCTGCTGCAGGAGCACAAGCCGAGCGCGATCGTCAATTTCGCCGCGGAGAGCCACGTGGACCGCTCGATCCACGGTCCCGCGGATTTCGTGCAGACCAACGTGATGGGCGCGTTCACCCTGCTCGAGGAAGCGCGCGCATACTGGTCGGCGCTCGCTCCGCCGGAAAAGGACCGGTTCCGCTTCCTGCACGTCTCGACCGACGAGGTCTACGGCTCGCTCGGTCCCGGCGACCCCGCTTTCACCGAAACCGCCCCGTATGCGCCGAACAGCCCCTACGCCGCGTCCAAGGCCGCCGCGGATCATCTGGTGCGCGCCTACCACCATACCTATGGCTTGCCGACGATCACGACCAATTGCTCCAACAACTATGGCCCCTGCCAATTCCCCGAAAAGCTCATCCCGTTGATGGTCCTCAACGGATGGCGCCAGAAGCCCCTGCCGGTCTACGGTGACGGACGGAACGTTCGCGACTGGCTCTACGTCGGGGACCACTGCGCCGCCGTGCGCCTCGCCCTCGCCAAGGGCCGCGCGGGCGAGACCTACAACATCGGCGGCCGCAGCGAAATGACCAACCTCGAGTTGGTCAAGGCGGTGTGCGTCCTGCTCGATGAGGCCCGTCCCAAACAGGCCCCTCACGAGCAGCTCATCAGTTTCGTCAAGGACCGCCCGGGTCATGACCGGCGCTACGCGATAGACGCACGGAAAATCGAGTCCGAGCTCGGCTGGAAGCCGAAGGAGAATTTCACGACCGGGCTGCGCAAGACAGTCGAGTGGTACATCGACAACATGAAGTGGGCGGACAGCGTCACCAGCGGCGAGTACCTGCGCTGGATCGAGGCCAATTACACGAACCGGGAAACGGGGAATAGGAAATAGGAGTTTGCCGCGGGCTGCGCCAACCGGTATACTTAGCTAAGTCCATGGACTAAGTCCGATATGGCCACGATCGTCAACGTCCACACCGCCAAGACCAATCTCTCGCGCCTGCTCGATCGCGTGCGCAAGGGCGAGGAAATCGTTCTCGCGAGAGCCGGTAAGCCGTGCGCGAAACTGGTGCCACTCGATGAAGCGCAAGAGCGAAAGCCGGGTCTCCTCAAGGGCTGGCGGCTCCCGCAAAGCTTTTTCGAGCCGCTACCGGCTGAGGAACTCGATGCTTGGGAAAAATGAAGCTTCTGCTCGACACCCATGCACTGCTGTGGTGGCTCACCGACGACGCGCAACTCTCCGCTCGTGCATCGCAGGTCATCAAGAGTCCCCGCAACGCAGTCTGGGTAAGCCCGGTATCCGGCTGGGAACTCGCGACCAAGTTTCGGCTGGGAAAACTCCCGGGCGCGGACCGCATATTGCCCAAGCTTCCCGCTTTGATCGGGGAGTCGCGCCTGCGTGTTCTGCCGATTGCGTTCGCGCACGCGCTTAGGGCAGGCTCCCTGGACCACAAGCATCGCGACCCGTTCGATCGGATGTTAGCGGCACAAGCGATGATCGAAGATCTCGTGCTGGTCACGTCGGATCCTGCATGCAAGGCACTGGGAGCGGAAACTGTCTGGTGACCACCGTTCACCAATGAAGGGGATCATTCTCGCCGGCGGCTCCGGTACGCGGCTGTATCCCGCGACGCAGGTGGTCAGCAAGCAGTTGCTGCCAGTGTACGACAAGCCGATGGTCTACTATCCCCTTACCACGCTGATGCTGGCGGGCATCCGCGACGTACTCGTGATCTCCACTCCGCAGGATACGCCGCGCTTCGAGCAGCTGCTGGGCAACGGGAGGCGCTGGGGAATCAACCTGTCGTACGCCGTGCAGCCCGAGCCCAAAGGCATCCCGCAGGCCTTCACCATCGGCGCGGGTTTCATAGGCAAGGACCCGTGCGCGCTGATCCTCGGCGACAACATCTTCTACGGCCATGAACTCTCGGCCAAGCTCCAGCAAGCGGTGAAGAACGTCAGGGGCGCCACGATCTTTGCCTATCACGTGCAGGACCCGGAGCGCTATGGTGTCATCGAGTTCGACAAGAACCGCAAGGTGATTTCCATCGAGGAGAAGCCGAAGCAGCCAAAGTCGCACTTTGCGCAGACCGGCCTCTATATCTACGGCAACCAGGTGGTGGACATCGCGCGGAAGCTCAAGCCCTCCCCGCGCGGCGAGCTCGAGATCACCGACGTCAACCTGGAGTACCTGCGCCGCGGCGAGCTCGAGGTGATGCTGATGGGCCGCGGCATCGCCTGGCTCGACACCGGCACGCACGATGCGTTGCTCGCCGCGTCCCACTTTATCGAGACCATCGAGAAGCGCCAGGGACTCAAGGTCGCCTGTCCCGAGGAGATCGCGTTTTTCATGGACTACATCACCGCTGCCGAGCTCGAGAAACTGGCCGCGGCCATCGGCAGCGGTCCGTATGGTGCTTACCTCAGGGACGTGCTGCGGCGTCCGCTGGAATGAAGCTCGACAGCTCCTCGCTGCCCGACGTGCTGATCTGCGAGCCCCGCGTGTTCGGCGACGACCGCGGCTACTTCTTCGAAAGCTACAACGAGCGGGAGCTGGAAACGTTCGGGCTCCGCGCTCATTTTGTCCAAGACAACCATTCGCGCTCGGCGCGCAACGTGCTGCGCGGGCTGCACTACCAGATCCGGCAGCCCCAGGGCAAGCTCGTGCGAGTGACGGCTGGGGAGATTTACGACGTGGCGGTGGACATCCGCCGCAGCTCACCGACGTTCGGCGAGTGGACCGCCGCCGTGCTCTCGGCGAGCAACCGGAAGATGTGCTGGGTGCCTCCAGGATTCGCGCACGGCTTTCTCGTCGTGAGCGACCACGCCGAGGTGCAGTACAAAACGACCGATTATTGGGCGCCGCAGCACGAGCGCTGCATCGTCTGGAACGACCGCGACCTCGCCATATCCTGGCCGCTCAAGGGCGAGCCGATCCTGTCCCAGAAGGATCGTGCAGGCCGGCCGCTCAAGGAAGCTGAAGTATTTCCCTGATGCCTCGCATCCTGGTTCCGGGGAAGACCGGCCAGGTCGGCTGGGAGCTGCAAAGCGCGCTCGCGCCGCTCGGCACGGTGATCGCGCTCGATCGCGGTGCGATGGATGTGGCGGATCCGGACTCGATTCGGCGCGCGATCCGGGACGCTAAACCGGAAGTCATCGTCAACGCAACAGCCTACAACAACGTGGACCGGGCCGAATCCGAGCCCGATCTCGCGATGCGGGTCAACGGCATTGCGCCCGGCATCATGGCGGAAGAAGCTAAACGTCTCGGCGCGATCCTCATCCATTACTCGACGGACTACGTGTTCGACGGCGAGCTCGACCGGCCCTACGCCGAAGACGACGCCCCCAACCCCGTGAACGCTTACGGCAAGAGCAAACTCGCAGGCGAGCGAGCTGTCGAGGCCGTCGGGGGACACCACTTGATATTGCGCACGAGCTGGGTATACAGCGCCCGCGGCTCGAACTTCGTACTCACCGTTCTGCGGCTCGCGCGCGAGAAGCCGGAACTCGCCATGGTGGACGACCAGTCCGGCTCCCCGACCTGGGCGCGCGCGCTGGCGGAGGCGACGGCAGAGCTATTGCGGCGGAAGGAGCTCATAACCCGCCACAGCGGGGTGTATCACCTTGCGGCCGGTGGACATACCTCACGCTATGAGTTCGCGAATGACATTATCCGCATCCTGCAGGACATATCCGGACAGACCGGTGGCTGGGCGAAGGTAAGACCGATTACCACCGATCAGTACCCGTTACCGGCGCGGCGGCCGCGTCATCCGGTGATGACCCAGGACAAGATCCAGCGGCATTTTCGAGTGGCGATGCGGCATTGGGAGGACCCGCTGCGGGACTTCCTCTCGGGGCTGCTCGGCTCGAAGGCGCGGCCCTGACCCTCCTCCGAGATTCCGTCACGGCTCGAGCAGGTGGCGGTACTTGCGCAGGTACGCCGCGCCAATTCGGGAAACGGTGCCGAAGGAATAGTGTCCTGGCCGCAACAGTTTCATGAAGCGCTCCTGCAATGCCCTGTCGTCGGCCGTCTCTTCGAGCTTTCCCTCCAGCCGATCCAGCATTTCACGTACCAGTTCCAGGATGTCTTCAGCAGTGTTCTCCACGGGCACGATTCCATTGTCGGTGTACAACCGGGCGAACCGAAAATTGGCCATGGGAGAGCCCAGGATTTCGTCGAACCTCAGCAAGCGCGCCTCGCTCCGATGAAACAGGTGCTTCTGGATACTGATGTCCAGGGGCAGCGGGGCCAGATTCGAGAAAGGGATCATGTTCGCCAGGGCGCACGGTACTCCGAACGCCGTGCTTACCAGGGCGACACCTGACGTGTTCCCGAGAAAGAAGCGCGCCCGCGCGCACAATACAATATCCATGCGCTCGGACCTGAGCGGGTGCCGCGGATAGTCCACAACCCGCTCCAGAACCGGCAACGGGGAGGTGGAGGAATCGCCCACTCTGACGCACCATCCCCCGCGCCGCGTAATCTCCCTGATCGCGGGGATCAGCAGGAGCGGGTCGCTGTTGCGATGCGCATGCACATGATCGTCGTGCGGCGAGAATCCCGGTTCCCTCACATGAACACAGGCGAACCACGCCCCCACCGGTATCCCCAATTCCTGCAAGATGCGCGTACCCCACTCGTCGTCTTCCCCCGTCAAACGCAGGATCGGCGGCCTGTTGCGCCAGCGCGCATTGATGCCGTAGAGCGTGGACGTCTCGTCCAGGCGCAAGAGGTAATCGCTGACGTCATGCTTCATCAGCAGCCAACGGCTCATGCCATGGATGAGAAAACAGGCGAGCGGATGGCAGATCGTCGTAACTTCCGCCCTCCAATATTCGAGTAAGCAACGATTTGCCACCTTCCCGGGGGGCGCCAGCAGCAGCCAGCGTCTCGCTGGCAGTTCGCCAAGCCTGCGGGCCTTGGCGAAACAATCAATTTCCGCCGCCAGGTGCCCGATTCGCTGCGTGATGACCGTTAGTCGCCGGAAGCCGGCGAAGTGCAGGACGAGCGTGACAGGAAGCAAGGTGAACCAGATGCACAGGAACGCCAGTTGCCTCGCGAGCCGGCGCGCGATTTCCATTGGCAGGCCGCCTCTGTAGCTTCCTTCCAGAAAGTCCCGAATGCGCGTGACGAGCTGCAATGGCTTACCCGCCCTGGGCAGTCCCTGCCGGGACCGGTGCGAATCGGTCCACGGATTGGGCTTCAGCGCTGAAACCGTTTTCGCCGGGAAT
>Ga0137455_1000083_pt1 | contig 20972 bp, 17 predicted proteins | sample EasRivERMGT600_2_FD_102334 | JGI IMG/M metagenome (GOLD analysis project Ga0137455, IMG submission 102334) | Soil microbial communities from meander-bound floodplain in the East River, Colorado, USA - East River MetaG ERMGT600_2 | ecosystem: Environmental > Terrestrial > Soil > Floodplain ... | reverse complement strand
CCGGCGATGCCGAACCCTGCGGCATCACACCAACCTGTCGCTCCCGTCTTCGGGCCCGCCGAGCAGTCGGCGATGGTGAAGCAATACTGCACCGGGTGCCACAACGATCGCGCCAAGGCCGGGCAACTGTCTCTCGCCGCGTTCGACGCAGCGGCCGCCGCGAATCCGGATCACGTCGCGACCACCGAAAAAATGATCCGGAAGCTGCGCGCGGGCATGATGCCGCCCGCGAGCGCGCGCCGGCCGGAGGCCGAGCAGATCAAGGCGCTGGCGATCGCACTCGAATCGCGCATCGATCGCGCCGCGCTCACCAACCCCAATCCGGGATCGCGCCCGTTCCAGCGTCTCAACCGCGCCGAGTACGGACGCGCGGTGAAGGACATGCTCGACGTCGACATCGACGTCGCCGGCCTGCTGCCGCCCGACTCGATCAGCAACGGCTTCGATAACGTCGCCGACTCGCAGGCGTTCTCCACCACGTTGATGGAGAGCTACCTCCGCGCCGCCGCGAAGGTGACCGCGCTCGCGATTGGCGACAAGGAAGCGGCCGCCAGCGAGACGAACTATCGCGTGCCGAAGACCGCATCGCAGTTGTCGCGCGTCGAGGGCGCGCCGTTCGGCACGCGCGGCGGCATCTCGCAGCTGCACACGTTCCCGGCCGACGGCGACTACGTGTTCAAGGTCGAACTGCACAGCAACGCCTGCGGCGTGTTGTTCGGCGGGCCGAACGAAGGCGAGCAGGTCGAGGTTTCCGTCGACGGCGAGCGCAAGGCGCTCATGAAGATCGATCCGCGCATGGCCGAGACGACGACGGGCCTGTCGCTGAAGACGGCGCAGATTCACATTACGGCGGGCGAGCATCGCGTCACCGCCGCGTTCATCCAGCGCTTCGAGGGCCCGGTCAACGATCTGATCGCGCCGATCGATCACACGCTGGCCGACACGCAGATCGGCGTCGCGGTCGGCATCACCACGCTCCCGCACGTCAAGGACTTCAGCATCGTCGGTCCCTACAACGTGACCGGCATTTCGGATACGGCCAGTCGCCGCAAGATTTTCACGTGCCGGCCGACGTCGGCGGCGGACGAAGTGGCGTGCTCCGGCAAGATCGTGCGCACCATCGCGACGCAGGCGTTTCGCGGACCGGTGAGCGAGCGTGACTTCAACGGCCTGATGAAGTTCTACACGGACAGCCGCAAGGAAGGCGATTTCGAGTACGCGATCGGCGGAGCGATCGAAGCGGTGCTGGCCAGCCCGCAGTTCTTGTTCCGTCTCGAGAACACGCCGGGCACGTTGCGCGCGGGTCAGGCCTATCGGCTCAGCGATACCGAGCTCGCGTCGCGCCTGTCGTATTTCATCTGGGGTACTAGTCCTGATGCGGAGCTGTCGAAGCTCGCGTCCGCGGGCCGCTTGAGCGCGCCGGGGGTGTACGAGAAGCAGATCACGCGCCTGCTCGCCGATCCGCGATCGGAAGCGCTCTCGACGCGCTTCGCGCGGCAGTGGCTGCGGCTCGGCGACGTTGACGGCGTGCTGCCCGACGCGGTGGCGTATCCGTATTTCGATCGCACGCTCGGCGACGCCTTCATCAAGGAGTCCGAACTCTTCTTCGATAGCCTGGTAAGGGAGGATCACAGCGTCCTCGACCTGCTGACCGCCGATTACTCGTTCGTCAACGAGCGCATCGCGCGCCACTACGGCATTCCCAACGTCACCGGCAACGCGTTCCGCCGCGTGACGCTGCCGCCCGAGCGCCGCGGCATCCTGACGCACGGCAGCGTTCTCGTGCTGACGTCGGTCGCCGATCGCACGTCGCCGGTGATGCGCGGCAAGTGGGTGATGGAAGTGATGATGGGCTCGCCGCCACCGGCGCCGCCCGCCGACGTTCCGGCGTTCGAGGCGACGAAGGCCGAAGTTGCCGGCAAGGTGTTGACGGTGCGCGAGCGCATGGAAACGCATCGCGCCAATCCGACCTGCATGTCGTGCCATCGCGTGATCGATCCGATCGGGCTCGCCCTCGAGAACTTCGATGTGACCGGCAAGTACCGCATCAAGGACAGCGGTGTGACGGTGGACCCGAAGAGCTCGATGTACGACGGCACGCCGATCGACGGACCGGCCAGCCTGCGCAACGCGCTGCTCAAGCATCAGGACGTTGTGCTCCTGAGTTTCACCGAAAACCTGATGACCTACGCGCTCGGCCGCCGCATCGAAGGGCCGGACATGTGGGCGGTGCGCCGCGTCATTCGCGACGCGGAAAAGAAGAACCTGAAGATCTCGGCGTTCGTGCAGGGCGTGGCGACCAGCCCGTTGTTCACCATGGGCCGCGTCACCGATCAGTCAACGACGACAGTAGTGCCGTAACCATATGAACTTCATCACTCAGAAGCATCTCAATCGCCGCACGGTGCTCAAGGGCCTCGGCGCCACGATCGCGCTGCCGTTTCTCGACGCGATGGCGCCGGCGCGGGCGTTCGCGCAACCGAAGAAGCTGCGCATGGTCGCGATGGAGATGGTGCACGGCGCCGCCGGCAGCACCGCGTTCGGCCTGAAGAAAAACCTGTGGGCGCCGGCCGAGACGGGCTCGGCATTCGATCTCAGCGTGACGGCGCTGTCGCCGCTCGAGCCCTGGCGCGACTACATCACGATCGTCAGCAACACCGACGTGCGCAACGCCGAAGCGTTCCTGCCGCCCGAAATCGGCGGCGATCACTTCCGCTCTGCCGCGGTGTTCCTCACGCAGTCGCATCCGAAACAGACGCAGGGCTCGGATCTGCTCTCCGGCACCTCGCTCGATCAGCTGTTCGCGCAGAAGTACGGGCAGGAAACGCCGATGCCCTCGATGCAGCTGTGTGTCGAGAACGTCGATCAGGCCGGCGGCTGTTTCTACGGCTATTCGTGCGCGTATACCGATTCGATCAGCTGGAAGACGCCGGAAGAGCCGCTGCCGATGATTCGCGATCCGCGCGCGGTGTTCGATCAATTGTTCGGCATCGGCGCCACGCCCGAAGCGCGCGCCGCCCGCCGCCGCCGCGATCGCAGCATCCTCGACTGGGTGACGGAATCCAGCAACGAGCTGAAGCGCACGCTGGGCGCGGCCGATCAAGTCAGGCTCTCGGACTATCTCGAGGACGTGCGCGAGATCGAGCGCCGCATCCAGAAGGTCGAAGCGCAGAACTCCTCTGGTGAAGCCCGCGCGGTTCCAGGGGCGCCGATCGGCGTGCCGGATTCGTATGACGAGCACGTCAAGCTGATGTTCGACATGCAGGTCGTCGCCTTCGCATCGGACGTGACCCGCGTCGTCGCCTTCAAGTTGAGCCGCGATGTCTCGAATCGCGTTTACCCGGAGACCGGCGTCAACACCGGCTTCCACATCGCGTCGCATCACGGCGAGCGCGAAGAGCGCATTCTCGATCTCGCGAAGATCAATCGTTACCACGTCAGCCTGGTGCCGTACTTCCTGAAGAAGCTGAAGGAAACGCCGGATGGCGACAGCAACCTGCTCGAGAACTCGCTGTTGATCTACGGCTCGCCGATGGGCAACTCGAACGTGCACAATCACAAGCGGTGCCCCCTGTTCCTCGCGGGTCACGCCGGCGGCGCGCTCAAGGGCAACCTGCACATCAAGGCCGCCGACGGCACGCCGATGGCGAATGCGATGCTCGGCGCCCTCCGCGGCGTCGGTCTCGATCTCAACTCGTTTGGCGACAGCAGCGCGGTGATGGACCTCAACACCGCGCCGGCTTCAACGGTGGCGTTATGAAAAAATCACGATTCCTCGCGTTGATTCTTTCGGCGGCGCTGGCGTCTTCCATCTATGCCGCCGGCCCCTCGGACATCGCCGATGCGGCGCAGAACAAGAACGCGGCGGTGGTCAAGAAACTGCTGAAGGAAGGCGCCGACGTCAACGGCGCGCAGGGCGACGGCATGACGGCGCTGCACTGGGCCGCGCTCAACGGCGACGCCGAGCTCGCGTCGATGCTGCTGTATGCGGGCGCCAACGTCGGCGCCAAGACGCGTATCGGCGGCTACACGCCGCTCCACCTCGCCGCGCAGATCGGCAACGCCAGCGTGATCGCGCCGCTCGTCGCGGCCGGCGCGCAGGTCGGTGTCGCAACGGCCACCGGCGCAACGGCGCTGATGCAGGCGGCGCACTCGGGCAGCACGGACTCGGTGCGCATCCTGCTCGAGAACGGCGCCGATCCCAATATCAAGGAAACCGCCAACGGCCAGACCGCGTTGATGTTTGCCGCGGCCTCGGATCGTCTCGACGTTGTCAAAATGCTGCTCGCGCGCGGCGCCGATCTGAGCGTCACGTCCCGCGTCGAGGATTTCGCCGCGCTGACGATGACCAATGACGCCGATCAGAATGGTGTGCCTCGTCCGCAGCCGCCGCCGCCACCAGGTGGCAAGGACATTCCCGGCATCACGCGTCCGTTCAACTACAACGAATTGATCGGCAAGCACGGCGGTCTCGCGGCGCTGCATTTCGCCGCCCGCCAGGGCGCGATGGCCACCGCGGAAGCGCTCATCAAGGGCGGCGCGGACATCAACCAGCGCGGCGCCGGCGACAAGACCACGCCGGTCCTTGTCGCCGCGATCAACGGCCACTTCGACCTGGTGAACTACCTCCTCGACAGCGGCGCCGATCCGAATCTCCCGAGCGAGGGCGGCGTCACGCCGCTCTATGCGGTGATCAACGTGCAGTGGCAGCCGCGCTCGTTCTATCCGCAGCCGCGCGCTTACCTGCAGCAGAAGATCGGCTATCTCGAGCTGATGAAGAAACTGCTCGACAAGGGCGCCGATCCGAACGCGCGCACCAACCGCAACACCTGGTTCACGCAATACAACTTTGATCTGCTGCGCACCGATGACTCGGGCGCGAGCCCGTTCTGGCGCGCCGCCTACGCGAGCGACATCGCCGCGATGAAGATGCTGATCGAGCACGGCGCCGATCCGAACGTCTTCACGATGAAGGTCGCGACGCGCGGCTTCAACCAGGGCGGCGTTCGTGGCGGCAGCGACACCGATCCGTCAGGCCGTCCGCCGCTGCCGACCGGCGGTCCCGGCACGCCGCCGCTCGTCGCCGCGGCGGGTGCGGGCTACAGCGAAGGCTTCGCCGGCAACGCGCATCGCTTCGCGCCGACCGGGATGATGGCCGCCGTGAAGTATCTGATCGAAGAAGTCGGCGTCGACGTCAACGCGGAAGATGAAGACGGCAATACCGCGGTCCACAACGCCGCCTCGCGCGGCGACAACGAGATGATTCTCTATCTCGTCTCGAAGGGCGCCGACGTGAAGAAGGTCAATCGCCGCGGCCAGACGACGGTCGACATGGCGAACGGCCCGGTGCAGCGCACGCAGCCGTATCCCGAGACGATCAAGTTGTTAGAGGGACTGGGCGCCAAGAATAATCACAAGTGCGTTTCTTGCTAGGTGCGTACAGTGCGTTAGTACGGAAATCTCGACTTCAGAGACAGTATCGGACCTTCGAAAACTCGCCACGATAGCCACGCGAGCCCGAAGGTGGGTGCTGTTGCGGCGACGTAGAACAGCGCCTGCCCGACCCACGGCGCCAGCATCGCGTAATCTCCCGGATCGAACACGTACTCCCTGAACGCGCGCATCACCGGCAGGTGAATCAGATACAGGCAGTAACTGTATTTGCCGAACGCCCGCAGCCATCCCGCCGACAGCAGCCGCGGCCATAGCGCGTTCTCCGCGGGATTGAGCGCCGCTACTAGCATCGCGCCGCCGGTGATGGCGATCAGCGAATAGCCCAACCGCTGCATTTCCGGTTGCCACCACCACGAGTCTCCGGCGTTGATCACGACCATCACGATCCCGGCTACGCCGGCGATCGCCACCGTCGGCGCCCACGGCGTCATCGACGGCAGCCAGTCACGACGGACAAGCCACGCCAGTAAAGCGCCCGTCGCCAATCCGTCGAGGCGAAACCACGTCAGCACATAGACAGCCGTGGTGTCGGCGCCGCGGCCTACTGCGATATTGCGCGCGATCGGTTCGATGACGATGATCGCGGCGCAGAGTAACCACAACCGTTTCGGCGGGCACAGGAAGACGACAACCGCCCAGACGAGATAGAACTGCTCTTCGATCGCGAGCGACCACGCCACATCGAGCAGCCCGTGCACGAACCCGCGCTCGGCGACGGAGATGTTCGTGAGGTAGGTCCAGTACGGCCAGCGCGGCGGAATCGGATACGGCCCGACCAGTACCTCGTGCAGGCGGGGCAACAGCGGCAGCACGATCAAAGCCAAAAACACGACGAGGTAATACAGCGGGAAAATGCGCAGCGTGCGGCGCGCGTAGAAGCTGCTGAAATAGCGATTGCTGCCGCGCGCGTCGATCAGGATGCCGGTGATCAGGAATCCCGACAGCACGAAGAAGAGATCGACGCCCGACCATCCGAACAGCGGCACGCTCGCGATCCATTCGTCGACGCCCGAGGTCGGCCGGTAGATGGTCAGGTGGTGGAACAGGACCAGGATGATCGCGGCGCCTCGCAGCCCGTCGAGCGCCGGAACGAAAGCGTGCATGCGCGCCGCTATCGTACTTCGAGCTCGGCGCGAATCGCCGCAAACATGACTTCACCAAGGCGCCGGTAGCCAAGCGGCGTGAGATGGAGGCCGTCGGTGCCGATGTTGCCGTCGAGATCAGCGAGCAACGGAGTGAAGGTGTCGATAACGGTCGCCCCTTCGTTGCGCGCGACCTGTCGCAGGCGATCGTTGGCGGCCTGCACGATGCCCAATGGGATCATCCGCCGACCGGGTTTCGTCGGCGTCAGCAGCGCGATAAATACCCGCGCCCCCTGGCCGCGAGCCGAAGCCGCCAGCACGCGCACGCCGAACTCCGCTTCGGCGATGCCCTGGTTGGGCTCTGCGTACAAAATGTCGTTGAAGCCCTCGAGGATCACGACGCTGTCGGCGTTGTTCAGGCGATACGCCAACCCGAACCGCGGCAGCGTGTTCGAGCCGAAGGCATGCTCACCGCTCAGTCCCGCATTGAAGACCACGGGCTGATCACCGTATCGCTCGCGAATCAACTGCGACAACACCGCTGGATACGGCAACGCCGTCGGCGCCAGCAGCACGTTGTCAGTACCGGGTATCACCACATCGCCGGCGGTGATGCTGTCGCCGAAGGCGAGGATGCGCGTGCGGCTCAGTCGCGGCGCCGCCGTGACGAAGACCGAGAAGCTGCACGTCGCGGTGCGCTTCAACGCATCGGTGGCGATGCACTCGACGCCGCTCGATCCGACCGGGAATGTGGCGCCGGATTCAGGCGAGCACGCAACGCTGACTGGATTCTCGCCGGCGGTCGTCGCCGGCGCGTCGAAACTGACGATGGCGGGACCCGACGGCGGTGCGGTGATGGAGACGTTGTTGGGACACGTCACCGCCGGTGGATCGCTGACGCGAATCACCGGCGGTGGAGTCGATGCGCTTGGGGCGCTCGGGCTGCTGCATTCCTCGCAAAACGCCACCGTCAATACGACGGTGAACAGCCAGACTACTCGCGCCCGCATTCCTCTCAATTATGACGGATTAGCGCCCGGCGGCCTTTTTCCCGATTTTAATTGCCTCGAAGCCAGGGTCGCCCCAGTTCATCACGAACACGCTGAAGCCCTGCTTCATGCGCATCTCGATGTCGTTCGGCGAGGCGGGGTAGCCGCACGGCACGTTGAATTCCTTGCACGCCGCCAGCACCTTTTGAATCGATGCTTCCCATGCGGCTTCATCGAGCTTGCGCGTGCCATCGGGTTGCTGCGTCGAGAAGATGCCGCGCAGTGTGCCGGCGCCGGGCCACAACACGCCGATGCCTTTCACGGCGGCGATCTCACGGACCTTGTCGAGACCGGCCTTGCTCTCGACGATGGTCCAGTTCACGAGCTCGCCGTTCGGATTGAGCGGCCACAGGTCCGCCTTCTCCTTGTATTCCTTCTCGCTCATGCCCCAGAACGCCGGCGCGCTGCCGACATCCTCCGAGCGCGTGCCGCCCTTCGACTTGAAGCGCATCGCCGCGATGCCGGCCTTCACTTCATCAGCGCTTTCGACCCCGACGAACATGATGCCGGTCACGCCGACATTGAGCTGGCGTCCGATGTTGATCGTGGCCTTCGCCGGATCCTCGGCGATCTCGTGCGTCTTGACGACGACGGCGTGGCTCAAGCGAGGCTTGGGCGACTTGATCAGGATGCCGGCCGTGGTCATGCCGTTCATCAGCTCCTGGAACGGCGGCAGCGCGCGATCGAAATCGCCTTCCATGCTGCCGTCGAAAATGAAGTCGCTGTTCGGGAAGTCGACCGCTTCCTTCGCGAGCTGCGCCGGCGTTTTTGTGGCGGCCGGATCGGGCACCGGGATCTCGACAGTTCTTGGCGGGTTCTGCGGCTGGCCGACGATGCCGCCCTGAACGCTCCCGCGTATCATGCCGGGCCGGCGATTGCTGGGCGCATACAGCCCGAACACGGGCTTCTTCGCCGCCAGCAGTTCCACCATCGGATTGAATCGTTTCGGCGCCTGGGCCGTGATCATCGCGCCGGCCGTCGCAACCGCCGCGAAAACTAGGACAAAACGTGCACGCATGTTGATCTCCCCGGGTGAGTATATGTCGTCCCTAAGCGATGGTGAAACACGTCGTCCTCGTTAGTCGAGAAACGTTCGCATCGCCTCGACCTCGGCATCGAGGGCGGACTTGAAGCCACGATCCTTCGGCGCGCGGCCGTTCACGTAGCCGAACTGCGTCTCGACCGTTTCGTCCCTCAACCCGACATTGGCCCACCCGATGACGCGATTGCCCCAGATCATCGGCAGCGCGTAATACCCATGCTTGCGCTTCGCGGCAGGCGTGTACGCTTCGAATCGATACGCCCAGTCCCAGAGCATTTCGAATCGTCGTCGATCCCAGACCACCGGATCGAACGGCGTGAGCAGCCGCACGCCCTCGACCTCATGATCCGGCAGCGATTCGTCCGCGGGCCAATACCAGGTGTGCCCGTCGATGACCGCATGGGCAAGACGCTGCTTCGCGCGCTGAATAGCGCCTTTGATCTCGGTGTGCCAGTGTGGCGTCGCGTAGCGCAGCCGCATGACGATGAACGAGAGGCTCGCGGTGGGCACGGGCGCATAGAGGCTGACGAGGGCATCGACGAGCCGATCGAGACGGGCGCGTCTCTCGGCTGCGCCGGTGGGACCGGGGCCGTGTTGCTGCACGGCGTAAATGCGAATTCCGGCTTCGCGGCGCGCCACGCGCAACATGCCCTTGTAGTGCATCAACTCGAGCATGTGCGTGGTCGCGCTCGACGAGCCGCCCCAATAGTTCGTTACGCGGCCGTGCGCGAAGTGCGCGTCGACTTCGCGCGGGTGCACCGTGCCGCGCTCGCGCACGAACTCGAGGATCGCCTTCGCGCGCTTGTTGCCGGCGGTCGGCGACAACGACGAGCGCGGATGCATCAGGGACTGCAGGCGCCTGGTCACGAAGCCGTAGTTGATAAAGAAGTCCTCCTCGATCGGCAGGGTCGCGTAGTGCGTCTCGAGGTCGCCTGAGTGATAGTTCGTCACCCGCGGGCGCAGCGTCAGATCCTGGGCGCGGGCCGGCGAGCGGATCGGATCGGCCTGCACGAAGCCAAAGCGATCGAGCGCGCCGTCGAGCGTCGTGGGGGGAAACAGGCTGCGGGTCACCGCAAAGCGCTGCAGATCGGCGATCGTCTTCATCAACGCCCTTTATTCTGCGCTTTCTGCGCCTTCCATGGCGATGCTAGCATCACGGCATGAGGCTGACCGCGTATCGTGGCCGGTGCTCGCGGACAATTGTCTCGCCCAATTCGTGTCACGGTGAGGACGCGCCATGGAACTGAAGCCGCTCGCGTTCAACGCGCCGCTCGAACAATACATCGCGCAGGCTGATGCGCTGCTCGCCGGATGGAACTCCAGCAATGCCGGCGCGGTTCGTGTGTTCCGCAATCGCCATCCCAAGTTCCTCGACGACAAGATCCCGTGGCTCGAGCGCCACATGACCGATGCAGAGGTCCGCGCGACGCCGATCGATCGCGATGACGCGCGCCTGGCACTGGCACGGTGGTACGAATTCCAGGATTGGCCGCGGCTCGAAGAATATGTCGCGTCGGTGCAGCAGCCCGGACCGATCGCGAGATTCGAGCGCGCCGTTGAGGCCGTGATCGACGGCGACATGGCGACGCTGAAGCAGTTGCTCGCCGAAGATCCCGAGCTAGTGCGCGCCCGCTCGACACGCGTGAACCATTTCGATCCGCCGTTGCATCGATCGACGCTGCTGCACTATCTCGCCGCCAACGGCGTCGAAGGTTATCGCCAGCGCTCGCCGAAGAACGCCGCGGAAGTGGCGAAGGTCCTGCTCGATGCCGGCGCTGATCCCAACGCGTTGTCGTGGGCATACGGCGGGCAGTGCACGACGATGGCGTTGCTGGTGTCGAGTACGCCACCGGCGCAAGCAGGTGTGCAAGTGCCGCTGGTCGAGACGCTGATCGATTACGGCGCCTCGGTGGCGCCGGCGGGCGAGGGCAACTGGACGTCGCCGGTGGAAACCGCGCTGGTGTTCGGCAAGCACGATGCCGCGCAGGCGCTGGTGCGGCGCGGCGCGCCGATCGAATCGCTCGCGGCCGCCGCCGGCCTCGGCCGCATCGAGGATGTGAAGCGGCTGCTGCCGTCGGCAGGGGAGCAGGATCGCCATCGCGCGCTCGCGCTCGCCGCCCAGAGCGGTCAGACCGACGCGGTGGGTGTGTTGCTCGACGCTGGTGAGGATCCGAATCGCTTCAATCCGCCGGGCACGCACTCGCATACGCCGCCGATCCATCAGGCGATCGCGGCCGGCCATCTCGACGTCGTGAAGCTGCTCGTCGAACGCGGCGCGCGTCTCGACATCAAGGATACGATCCACCAGGGTACGCCGCTCGGCTGGGCGAAGTATTGCGATCAGCCGGCAATCGCCGCCTACTTGCAGTCCGTCGGCTCGGCCTAGCGGGATTTTCGCAGGGCGATTGGCCGCGGCGCCGGGATGCCCTCGTCCTTGAGTTCCTCCAACAACTCCTCGGACGGCAGAAACGTCAGCTCAGCGGCATTCTCGCCAATTAAGCGGAAGCGAAACCGTTCGCGCTCGTTGTCCGGTTGCCACACGAATGACAGCACACCATCCTCCGTCGAGATCTCTGCAAGCGGACTGAGGGGCCTTGATGCCGGGCTGACGGTCTTCGGGTTGCCGTTCTCGTCGAACGAATGGTTCCCGACGGCGAGGGCTCCAGCGAGCGAGTTGCCGGTGGTGCGTAACTCGAGCCGGACGAACGTGGTGCCGTCCTTTTCAGCAGTCCATGTCCCCAGAAGATTGGCCGAGGGGGTTTGCAACGGGAGAAAGGCGAACAGGACGAGCGAGAGCAGCTTCATCGGGCACCTCGGGTAACTAGGACGCTCGCTGGAGGGTGATGGCCGGAACAAGCCGTAGACGGTCTACGTATGAACCCGTAGACACTCTACGGATCCCGTTCCTTTCAGCGGAGCCCGCCATGACGATCACGACGAATGCCCGGATCGCGGGCATTGCCTATCTCGCCTACCTCGTCGCCGGCATCGGCAGCATGGCGATCAGAGGAAACGTCGGCGCGTCCGCGGTCGCCGGCGTGGTGATGTCCTTTTGCGCGCTGCTGCTGGGCGTCACCCTGTATGCAATCACGAGCGATCAGGATCGCGACCTTGCGATGATCGCGATGTTGTGCCGCGTGCTCGAAGCGGTGCCGGGCGAGGGCGAGATCTACTTCGCGATCGGCAACACGATCTTCTGCTGGCTGCTGCTCAAGGGCCGCATGATTCCAGCGCCGCTCGCAAGGCTTGGTGTCGTCGCGTCGTTGGCATTGTCGGTGCTGGTCCTCGTCCAGATCGGCGGTCTGCTCGGCGGCCGCATGTCCTTTCAATCGCCGGTGACGTGGTTCGTGTGGCTGCCGGTGCTGATCTTCGAGCTGAGCTTCGCGTACTGGTTGCTGAGCAAGCCTGGTTCGCTCGCGTCCAGAGGGTAGGATCAGTGCGATCGATCTCGTGCGAGCCCACGCTCGAGCGCGTGGACCAGCGCATTGAGCTCGACAGGTTTTGACAGCACTGCCACGGCGCCGGCCGACAGGGCTCGTTCTGTTGTGGTCGCGTCGACGTGACCGCTCAGCATCACGATGGGCGGGTCGCGTCCCTCGTCATGCAGCGCGCTCTGCAGCTCGAGGCCCGTCATCCTCGGCATGCGGACATCCAGCAGCAAACAGGCGGGTGTCGTCAGCGACGGCAGTGCGAGGAACGCTTCTGGAGTGTCACACGTCACCACGTTGTAGCCGGCGGCCCTCAGCAATCGTCCCAGTCCGCGGCGGACCGAGACGTCGTCGTCAATGAGATAGATCGTGCTCGCAGTGGTCACGCGACCACCTCCACGGCAGGCAGGTTGATGGTGACGACGACACCGGTCGGGTTGTTGAAGATTTCGATGGCGCCCCCGTGGCTTTCGACGATCGATCGGGCGATGCCGAGGCCCATGCCGAGGCCCGTAGGCTTGGTCGAGAAGAACGGGTCGAAGACCTGCGCCTCGGCGCCCGGGGGCAGCCCCGTGCCGTGATCGCGAACGCGGATTTGCATGTGATCTCGCCCGTACGATCCAGTCCGTACTAACACGACGCGGTTCCGCAAGGGCAGCTCGGCCACCGCGTCGATGGCATTCACGATGACGTTGAGCACGGCCTGCTGGAGCAGCACGCGATCGCCGTGGACCGGCGAGGCGTCGCCGTCGAACTCCAACGACAGTGTCACGCGGCGGATCAACGTGTCGCTCGCGAGCAGCATGGCGACGTCGCGCACGACTTCCTCGAGGTCGAGGACCGTCATCCGCGGGTTCGACGGTGCCACCATGTCGCGCACGCGCTGGAGGACGTCGCGCGCACGCCGGCAATCCTGGATGATGTCGGCCAGGCTGTCGCGGACATCCGGAGACGCCGGCGCGCCCGCCTCGATCAGCAGTTGCGACGCTTGCGCGTGGGCGAGGATGCCGGCGAGCGGCTGGTTCAGTTGATGGGCAAGTGCGGAGGCGAGTTCGCCCAGGCTGGCACGGCGCGCCATATGGGCGACCTCCTGGCGGCTGCGTTGGGCGTCGAGCTCGGCCTGCCGGCGCGTGCGCGCGTTGGCGATGACGTCGGCGATCAGCCGCAGTTGGGGCAGGTCCGACGGCGACACCCGCCGTTCGCGGGTCGTCGCCAGCGCCAGCGCGCCGCGAACCGAATGGCCGGCGACGAACGGCAGCATCACCACGACGCGGAAACGGAACTCATCGAACGTGCGCCGGTCCTCAACCGCGTCGAGCGGGATCATGTCGACGCCCTTCCACGCCACGGTTTCTCCGTTCCGCAGACGCGTCATCGCGTCCGGGAACCGCCGTCGGAAGGAGTCGGCATTCAGGTTCATGACGCCCGGACCTTGCCAGACACTCTCGGCTTCGAGATCGCCGGCATCGTCTTCCAGGTTCAAGAGAGCGACGTATTCTGCGCCGCAAAACTTGGACACCTCGCCCAGCGCCGTTCGGAGCGCCACCACGTCGTCAGGAAACCGCAGGAATGACGCTGAAATGGCCGACAGCAGTTCTTCGAAGTGCAACTTGGCGGCGAGTCTCGCTGTTGCCAGTCGCCGTTCGTCGAGCAGTCCGGCAACGCACATCAACGGCATCGCGACGACGGCGAGAATCATCTGGACGGCGATCAAACTGTCGACGGGCGTCAGCGTGCCAAAGGGTCGCTGGCCCATGGCGGTTTCGTAGCTGGCGACAAAGGCGGATCCGAGCAAGGCCGCGCTGACGCCCCCGACGCCGAAACGCATCGCCGCCCAGCCGAACACGGGGAACAGGAGCACGATTGGTGTGGGCAGCGTACCTGGGACGGCATCTCGGAGACTGGGACGTCCGAACACCAGCACGGCGAGCGCCATCAGGCTGCCGCCAAAGGCGATCGCCTCCGCCAGCCATCGCGCGCGCGGTCCCTCGGTGAGGAGGCGGCGCGCCGCCCTCCAGCCGAGGATGATCGCCGGCGCGACGCTCAGTTCGGTGAGCACGTTGGCGAAGACCCGTACGCGCCAGACGTCCCAGTACGCCTCATGGCGCAGCAGGGTCACGACGGCCGCATCTGCAAACGACGACACGATCGGAGCCAACAGCCCGGCGCCGCCGATAAACGCGGCGACGCGGCGCAACGAGTCGAAGCGGGCAGGGGCATCGCTGAGCGCGCGCACCGCGCTGGCTGCGAGCAGCGCTTCGCTGCAGTTGGTCACGAACAGCAGCGCGCTGAGCGTGGGGGAGAACCCGGCGTCGATCTCCAGCAGGATATGACCGGGGAGGGCTGCGGCCAGGCAGATCCACCAGCGGCGCGGCGGCGTCATCAGCAAGGCCGCGGTGAGAATGGCATTGGGCGGCCACAGCACCGAGGTGGTCGCCGGCGCGAACGTCAGTGCGAGGCCGATCTGTGCGCCGAGGTAGTAGCCTGCGGCGACGACTAGCGTGAGCGCGAGAGGGCGCAAGGCGCGCGACTGCTGAGGATGCGACCGTAGCAAACTATGGAAGTGTAGAATGTCCGCCATGAAACGTCTACTTCTCGCCGTCTCGTTTGCCGCCTGGTTCATGGCCCCCGTGGCCACTCAGACGCCGGTGGTGCCGGAGCTGCCTTTCGAGTCAGTCCCCGATCCGCTCGCGTTGCCGCCCGATATTCATTTCGGCGAAATCGCCGGTGTCGCCGTCAACTCAAAGGGACACGTCTTCGTCTTCTCGCGCGGCAACGTGTCGGGCCCGGCATACATGACCCAGGCCGCGCAGCTGCTCGAGTTCGATCCCAAGGGCAAGTTCGTCCGCGAGATCGGCAAGAACAACTTCGCGCTGGCCTACGCGCACGCGGTGCGCATCGACAAGCAGGACAACATCTGGATCGTCGACAAGGGGTCGAACATGATCCTGAAGATGAACCCGCAGGGCCGCGTCGTGTGGGTGTTCGGGCGCCGCGGTGAATCGTCGCACCTCGATGTGCCGCCGGACTACGCATCACAGTTGAGCGGCATCCTCGAGCGCGCCGGCGTCGCGATCACGCGTCCGCAGAACAACAACCCGCGCAATCCGATCCCGGTGCATCGCGACAACGTGTTCAACCAGCCGACCGACGTGGCGTGGGACTCGCAGGGCAATTCGTACTTCACCGACGGCTACGTCAATTCGCGCGTCGCCAAGGTGAATGCGAAAGGCGAGTGGATCGCCAGTTGGGGATCGCTTGGCAACGGGCCCGTCCAGTTCGACACGCCGCACGGCATCGCGGTCGGACCGAAGGACGAGATCTTTGTCGCCGATCGCGGCAACCGCCGCATCCAGGTGCTCGACACCAACGGCAAGTTCATTCGCGAGTTCACGATCGACGTGCCGGTCGATACGACCCGCGGCAAGATCGTCTACGGCGCGGAGGCGCCGAATGCCAAGACCGGATCGCTCGCGCCGGGCGCGCCCGACGCGCTGTGCATAACGCCAGGCCCGAACCCTGTGCTGTTTGTCGGCGATCTCTATCCAAGCCGCATCTACAAGGTCTCGCTCGAAGGCAAGTTGCTCGGCGTCTACGGACAGCCCGGCCGCAACCTCGGCGAGTTCGGCTGGATCCACGCGATCGCGTGCCCGTCGGAAAATGAAATCTGGGTCGGCGAGCTAATCAACTGGCGCGTGCAGAAGCTCGTGACCAAGAAGGGCGCGACCGCCACGAAGTAGCGTCGCGGACGCGCTATTGCTGGATCGACACGCTGAGCCTGGTACCACCGCCGGGCCGCGTGTCGACCGCCATTTGTCCGCCCATCACGCGCACCCGCTCGTCGATGCTGATCAACCCCAGTCCCTCCCCGTGCCCACGCTTCCCGGCGAGGTGAAACCCCTTGCCGTCGTCGACGATCGAGAGGTGCACGACGTCGCCGCTGCGCGTCAACGAGACCGTCACGTCCCGCGCTTGTGCATGCTTGGCCACGTTGTGCAGCGCTTCCTGGACGACGCGGTAGAGGCATAACGCCGCCGTGCCATCGATGTGGCCGAAATCCGGCGCGGCGCTGAAGGTGATGGCGAGCGAGTGCAGTCTTCCGAACTGACCGCAGAACTCGCCCAGGGCCGTGACCAGGCCGGCATGTTGCAGTGTGCTTGGATGCAGATCGTGCGAGACGTTCCTGACGCCTTCGGCGAGCGCGACGGCGTCGCGCTGCATGGCGCTCAGCTCCCCGACCTCGTCGCTGTTGCCCGCCTTGTTCGCGAGCTTGCGCTTCAGGCTGCCCATCGACAGCGAAAGCGCCGCGACGCGCTGGCTGACGTCGTCATGCAGGTCGCGCGCGATCCGGCTGCGCTCGGCTTCCTGCGCCGCGATCAACCGGCCGAACAGTTCCGAGATCTGCCGGTTGCTCGCTTCCAGCATCTTCTGGTTCTCGCGCATCTCGCGCTCGGCGCGGCGCCGCCGCGCGCTCTGCAGCAACAGGCCCGTGATGAGCGCGGTCTGCAGGACGAGCAGCACCAGCGCGACGGAGATGTAGGCGTTGTAACGATCCCAGAGCGTCGGCTCGCTGAACCGCGCCAGGTCGATGTACTCGCCTTGGAAATGCGCTCCGAGCGGCCATGCAATTGTGAGCAAACAGGCGAAAACCGCCCGAAGTGCTACCAGGTGTGCGTCAATGCGATTCAACACATAAGGATTCTAGCTGGCCAAGCGCTGCGCAGATTTAACGGAAAATTCATGGCAAGGAGTGTTCCTAACGCTACACTTGTCGGGCTTGGATCGCCGAAGCTAGCGGTTTTGCCTCCCTCGCTTTGACTTCGCTGAACAGACCGGACGCGCCAGCCCGGATTGCAAGTCTTGGAGGGTTTATGCCGTTTATCGCGGCCTTGGTTGTTTTGCTTTGTTTGGTTGCCGCGCCCTTCGCCGCGGCGGAGCAGACGTCCCTGCCAGAGCCGGCCGACGCCACGGTGCTGCTCAACGAGGCCGGGCCGTGGCAACAGTACGAGCTCGTTGGTGCAGCCCTGTTGATCGTGCTGCAGGCAGCGCTGATCGGCGCGCTGCTCTTGCAACGCAGCCGGCGGCGCCATGTCGAATCGGCATTGGTCGAGAGCCAGCAGCGGTACTCGCTGGCGTCGGCGGCCGGCGCAGTCGGCATCTGGGACTGGAACTTCGAGACCAACGAGCTCTTCATCGACTCGCGGTTGAAGTCCCTCCTGGGATTCGACGATGCGGAGATTTCAACTCGACCGCAGGACTGGGGATCGAGAGTACACCCGCAGGATCTTGCCGTCGCGGGGGCCGCCGTGCAGGCATGTATGGATGGCCACACCGACACCTATCAAGTCGAGCATCGGATGCTGCACAAGAATGGCAGCGTCAGGTGGATGCTCTCACGCGGTTCGGCGATCCGCGGCGCCGACGGCGGGGTGCGGCGATTGGTCGGCACCAAGGTGGACATCACCGAGCGCAAAGAGGCTGAAGAATCGATTCGCGAGAACCAGGCGGTTCTCCGATCGAGCCACCAGCAGATTCAGGATTTGGCCGGGCTGCTAATCGCGTCGCAGGAAGTCGAGCGCGCGCGGATCGCGCGCGATCTGCACGACGACTTGAGCCAGCAGACCGCCGGCCTGTCGATCGCGCTCAGCGCCTTGAAGCGCCGGCTCGATGGGAAGCCGGAGACCAGTGATCTGTCCGGCGAGATCTCGTTGCTGCAGGAGCGGGCGCTCGGGCTCGCCGAAAACATCCGCAACCTGTCGCACGATCTGCATCCGAGCGTACTGCAACACGCCGGTCTCGTGGCCGCGCTCACGGCGCATTGTTCGGATATCGAGCAGCAACACGCACTAATCGTCACGTTTAACGCCAGCGAGGATGTCGAGGTCACGCCCGCGCTCGGGCTGTGTCTGTATCGAGTGACGCAGGAAGCCTTGCGAAATATCGTGACGCATTCCGGGGCCGGCCGCGCCGAGGTCCGGTTGTTGCGTCTCAATGGCCATGTGGAATTGACCATCGAAGACGACGGCCGGGGATTTGATACTGCCAAGACGGCCAAAGGCAGCCGCGGACTCGGGCTCGTCAGCATTAACGAGCGGGTCAGGCTGGCGGGCGGGACGGTGAGTATCGTGACAGAATTAAAAAAGGGGACCCGGCTGCGCGTGCAGATACCTGCCGCTGCGCACGTCCTGGCCACCCACCAAGCCTGAACTATGCAGACCACACGCCAGACCACTGTCCTCGTCGCCGACGATCACGCCATCGTCATGGAAGGCCTCGTCAGCCTGCTCAAGGAACACGACTTCGACGTCGTTGGCGCGGTTGGCGATGGTCAAAAGCTGATCGAGTCGGCGCGGCGCCTCAAGCCGGACGTCATCGTCACCGACCTGTCGATGCCCGGACTGACGGGGCTCGACGTGCTGGTCAAGTTGAAAGCCGAGAAAAGCGAGAGCAAGGTGGTCGTGCTGACGATGCACAACGACGCGGATCGGGCGACGGCGGCCTTGAAGGCCGGCGCCTCGGCGTTTCTGCTCAAGGAGTCCGCCGGCGAGGAGCTCGTGACGGCCATTCATCAGGCGTTACAGGGCCGCGTCTATCTCACGGCGGCGGTGACCAGGTCGGTCATCGAGCGGATGGCCGATATGCGGGGTGAACAGCCGCCGCCATTGACACCGCGGCAGCTCGATGTCCTGCGCCTCATCGTGAAGGGGCAGCGCATGAAGGAGATCGCCTCGGTGCTGAACCTGTCGACGCGTACCGTCGAAACTCACAAGTACGAAATGATGCAGGTGCTCGGCCTGAAATCGACGGCGGAACTCGTACGCTATGCCCTGGAGCAACGAATAGTTGGCGATTGACCTGAATTCAGCCGGCTAGTTAGCCGCCTTGTCAGTAATTCTACTTACCCGGTCTAAGTAACTTTCCGGGATCTCGGCTGGGTAATTTTTTCCAAGCGCACAAGTAGTTCCACTCTAACCAGCCTGATCGCGCCTCAATAGACTGCGCGACATCAACTCATGATGTTGCGTCCCCGGTTATTGCTCGCCGACGACCACCTCGAGACCGTCGAACTGCTGCGCGCGCTGCTGCAGTCCGAGTTCGACGTGATCGGGCACGTCACCGACGGCCGGACGCTGGTCAGGCACGCCTGCCGTTTGCGGCCGGACGTGATCGTCAGCGACATCTCGATGCCGGACGTGGACGGGCTGACCGCCGCTGCCGAGATCCTGCGCCACAACCCTGATGCCCGCATCGTGCTCGTCACCGTCCACGGCGATCACGGCCTGGTCGCGCGCGGGCTGCAGACCGGCGCGCTTGGATTCGTCCTGAAGATGTCGGCGGGGGATGACCTGATCCCCGCCATTCACGCGGCGCTGCGCGGCGAACGTCACGTCAGCCGCTCGCTGCACTTTGTGGAAGACCGAACGCACGCGAAAGTGGAATAGCGAAGCCGTCACGCACGAACGAACTTTTGCACGAGGGTGTTCATATGTCAGTCGTCAACATTGCGTCCCGCAACCTGGAAGCCGATCACGATCATCTCGCCGAGCTCGCCGTGTCCCTGTCACGCCGGCTCACCCGCGTCATGGTCGACGACATGCCCGCGGCCATCGCGGAAGCGCTCGCCGAAGTCGCCGCGGTGGTGCGCGCCGATGGCTGCCGGCTCCTCGAGTTTTCGGACTCGAGCGACAGCGCGAGAGTGCACGCGCCCACCGGCACCACGCTGTCCGCCGACTCGGTCCAGGCTCCCGAGGCCTGGCTGGTCGATCGCCTGCGGCGCGGCGAGCTCGTCTCGATCACCCGCCCCGAGGATCTGCCGCACGACGTGCTCATGAGCCGCGACGAGGCGCAGCGCTCCCGGCCGTACTCGATTCTTGGCACCCCCGCCTCGTCCGGCGTGCGGGTGATCGGCGCGCTCGTCATTGACGGTGGCCGAGTGCCGCGTCGCTGGCCGGCACCGCTGATCGAGGGGCTGCAGCTGCTCTCGGAGATTCTCGCCGCGGCGCTGCAACGCGCCCGTCACGAGACGGCGCTCCGCGCCAACGTCACGGTCATCGAGCAGCTCAATGCCAGGCTCGAAGCCGACAACGTCTATCTCAAAGAAGAGATTAAGGGCTTCCACGATTTCGACGACATCGTCGGAGAGAGCGCCTCGCTCAGGCTCGCGCTGGCGCGCCTGTCGCAGGTCGCACCGACCAATTCAAACGTGTTGCTGCTCGGACCGACCGGCACCGGCAAGGAGTTGTTTGCGCGCGCGCTGCATGAGCGGAGCCGCCGCCACGCGCGGCCGCTGGTGCGGGTCAACTGCGCCGCGCTGCCGCCGACACTGGTCGAAAGCGAGCTGTTCGGCCACGAGAAGGGCGCCTTCACCGGCGCGGTGGCCCTGCGCCAGGGACGCTTCGAGCTCGCCGACGGCGGGACCATCTTCCTCGACGAGATCGGCGATCTGCCGCCGGATATCCAGGTGAAATTCCTCCGCGTCCTGCAGGAAGGCGAGTTCGAGCGCGTCGGATCGTCACGCACCAAGAAGGTCGACGTGCGGGTGATTGCCGCGACCCACCGCGATCTCGAGGCCGCCGTCGCCGCCGGCACCTTCCGCGCCGACCTCTATTACCGCCTCAGTGTGTATCCGATTCAATTGCCGTCACTGCGGGATCGCCGCGAAGACATCCCGCAGCTGGTGTGGTTCTTCATCAACCGCCATCAGCGTGAGCTGGGCCGGCAGATCACCAAAGTGCCGCAGTCGGTGATGGACGCGCTGCAACACCATGCCTGGCCCGGCAACATCCGCGAGCTGGAGAATGTCGTCGAGCGCGCGATGATCGCCTCGACGGGCGACACCTTGCAGCTCGATCAGCCGCTCGAGTTCAACCGCGCCGGCGCGGTGCCGATCAGCGATTCCGACAACCTGGACGACGTG
>Ga0137455_1000082_pt1 | contig 21161 bp, 11 predicted proteins | sample EasRivERMGT600_2_FD_102334 | JGI IMG/M metagenome (GOLD analysis project Ga0137455, IMG submission 102334) | Soil microbial communities from meander-bound floodplain in the East River, Colorado, USA - East River MetaG ERMGT600_2 | ecosystem: Environmental > Terrestrial > Soil > Floodplain ... | reverse complement strand
GCTGCGGCGCCGGCCGGTCCGGGATCATCGCCGTCGTGATCACCACGTCCGAGGCCGTCACGTGCTTGGCGATCAGCTCGCGCTCGCGGCGCTGGAAATCTGCTGACTGTTCCTTCGCATAGCCGCCTTCACCGACCGCCTCGGCGTCGGTGGCCTCGGGGCCTACAAAAGTCGCCCCCAGGCTCTGCACCTCCTCGCGCACGGCGGGACGCACGTCGAAGGCCTCGACCACGCCGCCGAGCCGGCGCGCGGTGGCAATCGCCAGGAGCCCGGCGACGCCGGCGCCGAGCACGAACACGCGCGCCGGCGGGATCGTGCCGGCCGCCGTCATGAACAGCGGGAAGAACTTGCCCAGCGTGTCGGCGGCGAGCAGCGCGGCCTTGTAGCCGGCCACCGTGCTCATCGAGGAGAGGGCGTCCATCTTCTGCGCCCGCGAGATCCGCGGCACCGCCTCCATCGCGAAGGCGACCGCGCCGCGCGCGGCGATGCGCTTGAGCAGCTCAGCATTGCGGCCCGGCCGCAGGAAGCCGATCAGCGCCGCGCCCTCGCGCAGCCGGTCGATGTCCTCGTCCGCGGGCTCGCGCACCACCGTCACCACGTCGGCCTCGTTCCATAGCGCCTCGTGGCTCGCGGCGACGCGGGCACCAGCGTCGACGTAGTCCGCGTCGGGATGCGTGGCGCGCTCGCCCGCCCCCGTCTCGACCACGATCTCCAAGCCGGTCTTGACCAAACGGCCGACGGTCTCGGGGGTAAGCGCGACACGGGTCTCGCGCGGGGCGGCTTCACGGGGCACGGCGATGCGCATGGGCCGGTGAGGGGTATCAGGTCGGGCCCGGCGAGGCAACAACGATGGACGGGGCAATTGGCACCGCGATTCCTTCGGTCACGATGAGAATTCTCTTGACGAGCATTCGAGTCCCTGGTGCCAGCGGACTCGCCACTCGTCGATAATCGCGCGCCAGCGCGCGCAGATTGCGCGCTGTCGCCCGTAATTCGCTGCCGGCGCGAAAAACTCGCGGTGCAATCGCCCGCCCGTAGTCCGAGGCCGCCAGCGCCTCGAAAACCCGCGTGATATGAAGGACGCGCTCGCCCCCGCGACCCGCCCCCGCGACCCGCCCCCGCGGAGTCACGCCCGTGAGCACGTATTCGCTGTCGCATCTCTCCGATCAGACCCTGCTCCACTCCCTCGCGGCCCTGGTCAGCCGCGATCGCGCCAACACGGCGGCGCTGCTGGCGCATCTCGCCGAGGTCGACGCCCGAAAGCTGTATCTCCCGGCGGCCTATCCCTCGATGTACGCGTACTGCGTGGCTGAGCTGCATCTCTGCGAGCAGGCGGCCTTCCGGCGGATTCGCGCGGCCCGGACCGCCCGGGAGTTCCCGGCCATCCTTCCGGCCCTGGCCGACGGTCGGGTGCATCTGACCGCCGTCCTACTGCTGGCGCCCTATCTGACCCCGGAGAATGCGGAGGGGCTACTGGCGGCCGCCGCGCACAGGAACCGGGTCGAGATCGAGGAACTGCTGGCGCGGCAGTTCCCGCGCCCGGACCTGCCGACTCTGGTCCGGCCTCTTGCGTCTCCCGAGTCGGAGGCGACAACCCCGCAACTGTCGCCAGCGACAGTTGGAGCTTCAGCAGCGACCATCGGGCAACTGTCGCCAGCGACAGTTGGGCCCGCGGCACCCGCCGTGTCCGAGCCGGCCGCCACGCGGCCCCGCTTGGCTCCCTTGGCTTCCGAGCGCTTCGCGCTGCAGGTCACCATCGCGCGGGCCACGCGCGACAAGCTGCGTCATGCCCAGGACTTGCTGAGTAGCCAGATCCCTTCCGGCGACGTCGCGGAGGTGTTGGATCGCGCGCTGGACGTGCTGATCGAGCGCCTCGAGAAGCGCAAGTTCGCAGCGAGCTCACAGCCTCGCCCCCGGCAGTCGCGCTCGGCGGCCAGCGGCCGACATGTCCCCGCCGAGGTTCGGCGAGCGGTCTGGGCGCGGGATGGCGGCCGCTGCACGTTCGTGAGCGAGAACGGCCACCGCTGCCCGGCGCAAAAGTTCCTGGAGTTCGACCATGTTCAGGAGCTGGCGCGCGGAGGTGTGGCCACGGTCTCGGGAATGCGCCTGCGGTGCCGCGCGCACAACCAGTACACGGCCGAGCGCACCTATGGGTCCGAGTTCATGCGCCACAAGCGCGAGCAAGCGCGACGTGCGGCCTCGCCGGCCGATGAGACGCGGGCATCGTGACGCGTCAGTTGCCGGCCCCAGGCCGGAGTCGATTATGCTGCGCCCATGACCCGCACCCGACTCGAGGCGTTCAGCGACGCCGTGATCGCGATCATCATGACGATCATGGTGCTGGAGCTGAAGGCGCCGCATGGCACCGACTGGGCGGCGCTGCGTCCCGTGATGCCGGCGTTTCTGACCTATGTGCTCAGCTTCCTCATCCTCGGCGTCTACTGGAACAACCATCATCACTTGCTGCACGCGACCGAGCGGATCAACGGCAGGATCCTGTGGGCCAACCTCCACCTGCTGTTCTGGCTGTCGCTGGTGCCGTTCGCGACCGCGTGGATGGGTGACAGCCACGCCGCGACGTGGCCGACGGCGGTCTACGGTCTGGTGCAGCTGCTCGCGGGCGTCGCCTACGTCGTGCTGCAGAACGCGATCGTCGCGCATCACGGCACCCGCTCGCGCCTCGCGGAGGCGATCGGCGGGGACGCCAAGGGCAAGCTCTCGATGGCCGCGTACTTTGCGGCGGTGCCGCTCGCCTTCGTCCGCCCCTGGATCTCGATCGCGCTGTGGGTCGCCGTGCTGCTGATGTGGCTTGTGCCCGATCGCCGCATCGAATCGAGGCTCGATTGACGGCGGCGCCGGCCGCCGCACCAGTGGCGACTCCGCCGCCGGCTCTGCTACCGTGGCCCGCCTCATGAGCGCCTCCTCGAACCACCGCATCGCGGCGAAGAACCCGATCGTCGAGATCGACGGCGACGAGATGACCCGCGTCATCTGGGCGCTGATCAAGCAGCGGCTGGTCGAGCCGTTCGTCGACGTCCAGCTCGAGCGCTACGACCTGCACCTGCCCGAGCGCGACCGCACCGACGACGCGGTCACCATGCAGGCGGCCCAGGCGGTCAAGCGGGTGGGCGTCGGGGTCAAGTGCGCGACCATTACGCCGGACGCGGCGCGGGTGAAGGAGTACAACCTCAAGAAGCCCTGGCCGAGCCCGAACGCCACCATCCGCGCCGTGCTCGACGGCACCGTGTTCCGCCGCCCGATCATCGTCAAGAACGTCCCGCCCACGGTGCGCACCTGGGTCAAGCCGATCACGATCGCCCGCCACGCCTACGGCGATATCTACAAGAATGCCGAGCTGCGCATCCCGGGCCCGGGTCGTGTCGAGCTGGTGTTCACCCCGGTCGGCACCGGTGAGCCGCAGCGCATCACCGTGCAGGACATGAAGGGCCCCGGGGTGGCGATGGGGATCCACAACCTCGAGGGCTCGATCCGCTCGTTCGCCAAGGCCTGCGTCACCTACGCGATCAGCGAGCGGCTCTCGCTCTGGTTCGGCGCCAAGGACACGATCAGCAAGATTTATCACGCATTATTCAAGGACGTCTTCCGCGCCGAGGTCGAGGGGCGCAAGGCCGAGATGGAGCAGGCCGGCGTCACCTACCAGTACATGCTGATCGACGATGCGGTCGCCCGCGCGGTGCGCCACGAGGGCGGGTTCCTCTGGGCCTGCATGAACTACGACGGGGACGTCATGAGCGACATGGTGGCCTCCGGCTTCGGCAGCCTGGGGCTCATGACCTCGGCGCTGGTCTCGCCCGAGGGCCACTTCAAGTACGAGGCGGCGCACGGCACCGTGCAGAAGCACTGGTACGCGCACCAGGGCGGCCAGCCGACCTCGACCAACTCGACGGCCTCGATCTTCGCCTGGAGCGGCGCGCTCGGGAAGCGCGGCGAGCTCGACGGCACGCCGGAGCTCACCGCCTTCGCCCGCAGCCTCGAGCGGGCGGTGATCGAGACCATCGAGTCCGGGGTGATGACCAAGGATCTCGCCGGCGTCGCCGAGCCGCGGGTCGCGCGGCCCGCCAGCACCGAAGAGTTCATCGACGCCGTCGCGGAGCGCCTGCGTGCGTCGATCCCCGCCGCCGCGCCCGGCGCCCCGGCGCGCTGAGACTTTCTCTCAGAGACTCGCCCGCCGCCCGGGCCCCGGCCTTCCCGTCTGAACCACGCGCTGGTGTGAACATGGGTTGGAGACGGTTTCCTGATGGACGAGGACTCCGTCGGCGATCCGGGCGCCCGGGAGATTTGACGACCCGGCGTCGTTTTCGGCGCCGGCGATGGTCGAATCCGGTTGAGGCGATGCTATAGTCCCCGCACTCAACGAGCGCGTGCGGCCCGCGAGCCGCGGACCCGGCCGGATGGTCCGGCCACAGGAAAAAACCCCCTCGGATGGCCGATCTCTCGATCTCCTTTGCCGGGATCCGCAGCCCGAACCCCTTCTGGCTGGCCAGCGCCCCGCCGACCAACACCGGCGAGCAGGTGGCGCGCGCCTTCGAGCTCGGTTGGGGCGGCGCCGTCTGGAAGACTCTCGGCGACCCGATCGTCGACACCTCCAGCCGCTTCGGCTCCCTCGATGTCGGCGGCAAGCGCATGGTCGGCTTCAACAACATCGAGCTGATCACCGACCGGCCTCTTGAGGTCAACCTGCGCGAGATTCGTGAGGTCAAGCGCAGCTACCCCGACCGAGCGGTGATCGTGTCTTTGATGGTCGAGTCCAAAGAAGACTGGCGCGACATCATCGCGGCCACGGTCGACACCGGCTGCGACGGGATCGAGCTCAACTTCGGCTGCCCGCACGGCATGTGCGAGCGCGGCATGGGTTCCGCCGTGGGGCAGGAGCCGGAGGTGCTCAAGGTCGTCGCCGGCTGGGCGGTCGAGTACTCGTCCGTCCCGGTGCTGATCAAGCTCACGCCCAACATCGGCGACATCCTCGAGCCCGGCGTCGCCGCCGTCGATGCCGGCGTCCACGGCCTCTCGCTCATCAACACGATCAAGAGCCTGATCGGCGTCGACCTCGACCGCTTCGTCCCCTATCCGGTGGTCGGCAACCGCTCGACCAACGGCGGCTATTGCGGGCCCGCGGTCAAGCCGATCGCGCTCCACATGGTGGGCGCGCTGGCCCGCGACGAGCGCATCCGCGTGCCGATCTCGGGCATCGGCGGCATCGAGACCTGGCGCGACGCCGCCGAGTTCATCGCCCTCGGCTCGACCAGCGTGCAGGTGTGCACGGCCGCGATGCACCACGGCTTCCGCATCGTCGAGGACATGATCGACGGGTTGTCGTCGTATTTGGATGAAAAGGGTATGAAGTCGGTGAACGAGCTGCGCGGCCGCGCCCTGCCGGCGTTCGTCGAGTGGGGCGACCTGGATTTGAATTACAAAGTCGTGGCGCGGGTCGATGCGGAGAAGTGCATCGGCTGCAACCTGTGCTACGTGGCCTGTCGCGACACGGCGGTGCATTGCATCCACGGCGCCGCCACGCCGCTCGCGAACGGCCACGTCGCACCGACCCGGGAGGCGGCCGTCGCCAAGGCCGCGGCCACCGGCGTCCACCTGGTGTGGGTCGACGAGACCGAATGCATCGGCTGCAACCTGTGCGCCTCCGTCTGCCCGGTGCCAGGCTGCATCACCATGACCGACGTCACGAACGGCGCGCCGTTCGAGTCCTGGAACGACCGGATCGCGAAGGGAACCGCGACCGTGCCGGGCGGACTCAACGATTTCCGAGCCGCAAGAACACTCGCCGGTACTCTGCCGGCCAGAAACACACGCCGGCAATGAGCCGGCGACCGCAGGGGGGAGTTGTCATGTCAGCCAATGTCGTGGTCAGCGTCCGAGAAGCCCGCCAGCCCATCGCCGAAGCCCTTCGCCGCGGGGGCACCGCCACCATCGAGTTCGGCGCCCGCCGGCGCGTGCTGGTGCACGACCCGCGGGTCGATGCACCCGCCAAGCCGCTGCCCGGCCCGCTCAAGCTGCTGCAGAAGCACACCGTGCGCTACATGGTGACCGAGGGGGTCCGTCGGGTCAGCAGCCACATCTACGTCTGGAACCAGATCGACGAGGCGATCGACTATTTCCTCAAGGACGTCGATTCGAGCGCCTCGGTGACGATCTCGAGGCGGGTCTGAACCCGACACACAGGGAGGTGGCGTGAAAATCGCGGGAGGGATCCTGATCGTGCTGGGGCTCACCCTGCTGGCGCTGGGGGGGTTCCCCTACAAGCAGAAGACAAACCTGGCCGAGATCGGTGACCTCAAGATGCAGGTCACCGAGGAGAAGAAGGTCACGGTGCCGCCGGTCGTCTCGGGGCTCCTGATCCTGGCCGGCGCCGCGCTGATCTTCGTGCGCCGGCGGCCGGGGGGCTGACCGCGGCGCTCGCGCCTCAGTCCACCCGCACGCGGAAGGTCACGGTGCCTTGCCCGCCCGGGGCGAGCGAGCCGGTCATCGTCCAGGCCACCGCGCCGGTGCCGCCCAGTGCCGGTGCGCTGGTGAGCCCGCAGCCCCCGAGCCCGGCGCCCAGCGTGCCGCAGGCCGCGCTGTCGAAGGTCGTCCACGGCGGGGTCGCATCCTGGATCACGATCGCGCTCACCGGATCGGCGCCCAGGTTGCGGTAGGTGATGGTGTAGGTCAGCACGTCGCCCGAGCGGGCGGACACCAGGTCGACGGTCTTCACCACCTCGAGCGCGCCGCCGCCGCTCACCGTGGTCACGTCGCTCGCCGTCACCGACGCCGCGAGCGCGGGCGCCGCGTTGGTGTAGTCGAAGCCCGCATCGATCGCCACCGCCTCGACCGCGCCGTCGGGGGCGCCGGCCGGGATCTGGTGACGCACCAGCAGGCAGAGCGTCTGCCCGGCGGACACGGCGAGCGGCGCGGCCACCACCGGCTCGCCGGCATCGAGGCCGCTGTCGCAGTCGAGGTCCTGGACCAGTGTCGCCGACCAGCCCGGGATCGCGGGCGAGGGTGACTGCGAGAGCGTGAAGCTGACGGTGCCGGCGCTGCCGGCGGTGAACACGTGGGGATGGACGACGACCGCTCCCGGGATGCCGGCGCGCGCGCCGTTGGGTTGGAGCGCGTTGGCCGGCACGTCGCCGAAGGCGACGCCGGTGCTGACCGCGCCCGCCGCGGGCATGAAGGTCACGGCATCCGGGCCGCGCGCGTAGGCGCCCCCGGTGGTGCCCGGCCCGCCGCCAGTCGAGAGCCAGCCTGCGGGATCGACCTCGCGCATCTCGGCGGCGGCGCCGACCGCGGCGTCGGGGAACCACAGCGCGAAGGCGCCGGCGCCGTCCGTGAGCGCGCTGTCGCAGGCGCCCCCGGCGCAGGCCGCGCTCGCCAGCCGCACCCGCACGCCCGCGACCGCGGCTTCGCCACCCTGGCGGGCGCCGTCGTTGGCGGTGCCGCCGGCCCCGCCGTCGTCGCGATGGACGACACCGGCGACGCGGCCGCCGTGCCAGAGGCCGAAGTCGAGGCCGCTGACGTCGACCGCGCCGACCACGACGCCGGCGCGGATGCCCGACGGCGCCTCGGTGCCGATCCACCCCGCCGGGTAGCCGGGCGCGACGTCGGTGGCGAGCGCGTTGTCGTCGAGCAGGACCGAGTAGGTGCCGGCAGGGACCAGGGTGAAGGCGTAGTCGCCGGTCGCCGGCGCCACGGCCACCACGGCCTGCGCGGTCGCGGGCGCGGACGCGGCGACCAGCTTGGCCCAGATCGCGACCCCGGTGCCGGTCTCGGCCGGGTCGCGGCCTGAATCATGATCGGCGTCGGCGTAGGCGACGCCGGAGACCGTCGCGACGACGGCGGACTGCGCGATCACCAGGCCCGAGAACTCCGACGTCGCCAGGCCCACGGTCGCCGTGGCGGTGAGCGGGGTCCCGCCCAGGACGCCGCCCGGCGCCGCGAAGGTGAAGCGGAAGCGGTTGGTGTTGTCGGTGCCCTGCGCGATGCCGTTGAGCGGAGAGGGGAACGCCGAGGTCGAGCCGTCGAGATCCGCGCCCGAGCCCTCGATCAGCGAGGTCAGATAGGTCCGGCCCTCGCCGAAGCCGCTCGGGTCCGCGTCGGCAAGGAACAACTCGATGGTCGAGCCCGGCCGGGCCCAGCCGGTCAGCGTGAGATTGCCGGAGAGCAGCACCGCGGACTCGAGCGCCGGGTAGTTGAGCAGGCCGTTGGCGCCGGCATCGGCGTCACCGAGGTCGTCCAGGGTCACGAACGGGCTGGTGCCGGCGGCCTCGTCGTCGCCGGCGGCGAGCAGGTCGATGCCGATCTGCCCGGTGGGCCCGGCGCCGCCCAGGTTCTGGATCGTGCCGTTGCCCCAGATCGAGTTGCGGGTGAGGGTGTTGTTCTGCGCCGGCGCCAGGACCATCACGCCCGCCCCGTAGTTGTCGAAGACCACGTTGCGGTCGATGCGGTTGCCGTTGCCGCCCATGCGCAGGCCTGCGATCTCGGCCGCGGCCCCCACGGCGATCCCGTTGCCGGTGACGGTGTTGTTCTCGACCACGTTGCTCCCCGTGCTCGGCCGTGTGTCGATACCGACGCCGCCGTTGGCCACGATCAGATTGCCGCGCAGCGTGGTCGTGCCGCTGGCGCTGGCGACGCCGTCGCGCAGCGGCTGCCCGATCGCGTTGCCCCGAATCTCGTTGCCGAGCAACTGCCAGCCGTTGGAGGCGGCGACGATGCTCACGCCGACGCCGGCCGCGAAGCCGATCAGGTTGTCGCGCGCGATGCCGTTGTCGCCGCCGATCAGGCGCAGGTTGTCGCCGCCGGTGCGCGCCACGGCGCCCGGGTCGGCGAAGGCCGTGGCCGAGCCGCCCAGCACGCAGCGCTCGATGCGGGCGGAGGCCGCAGTCGCGCCGACCAGGACGTTGGCGTGGGCGTCGTTGTCGGGCACCGAGCCGAATCCGGTGACCGAGAGCCCCATGACCTCGAGGCTCGCCGCCTGGAGCGAGAGCCCGATGCCGATCGCCGCGACGTCGGCGATCTCGACCTCGGGCCGCGCCAGCGCCGGCAGCGGCAGCGGGGCGACGCCGACCGTGCCGCCGGTGCCCATCGTCCCGCCGTTGGTGTCGCCGACATTCGTGGTCTGGGTGCCGCCGTCGAGTCGGGTCGCGGCGTCGGTGAGCGCCGGCAGCACGGTCGCCGGCGTGACGCGGAGGACCCCGGCGGTGAGCAGGTTGGGCAGGCCCGCGCGCAGGCCGGGGTGCACGACGCCGTCGCTGGCCATGAAGATCGAGGTCTCGGCGCCCGGGGGCAGGCCCGACTGGGCGAGCCCGGCGTTGCCGAGCGCGTTGGCGTTGACGATGAACTGGCGCAGGCTGCCGCGCCCGGCGTCGTTGGCGTTGACGATCACGTCGAAGCAGAAGCCGAAGTCGACGCCGACGAGGTCGGCCGCCCCCAACGTCACCGGCGTGATCGCTTGCGGCCTGGCGATCGCGGTCGTCAGCGCCGCCAGCGGAAGGGCGGCCAGGTTGGCCGCGGCGTCGGCGAGCCGCGGGTCCTCGCCGCCGACCCGGTTCGGGTCCGCGACCGCCACGCCGCTCGCGGCGTCGGTGCGGAAGGTGAGCACCGGCAGCAACGTGGGCACGGCGCCGGGCCGCGCCGAGGTCACGGTGGACTCGACCACGCGCACGGTGTAGGCGCCCGGCGCCCAGCCGCCGAACAGGTAGAGGCCGGCGGCGTCTGTCGTGTCGGCGGCGAGGAAGGCGCCCGCCGCGTCGTAAAGCTCGACCCGGACATTCCCCCGCGGCGTACCGGCCGCGGTCACTCGATCGCGACCGGCGCCGCCGCCGTAGTTGGCGTCCTCGAACACCGTCCCGGAGAGCGCGGACGCGGTGACGGTCACGTTGGTGGTCTGGGTCCCCGGCGCGATCGTGTCGGCGTCGCTGAGCGCCGTGAACGGCGTGCCGAGCTGGGCGCCGTTGAAGGCGACGGCGCCCTGGTTGGCGACCACCGAGCCGTTCGGCGCCGGGGGCGTGACGGTGGCGCGGAAACGCAGGCTGGTCGCGGCGCCGACGGCGAGCGTGCCGCCGGACACCGCATTGGCGCCGGCGCCGACCCGTACCACGACGCGCCGCGGCCCGGCCTCGTACTCGCCCTGGTCGTCGCCGAGGCCGTCGCTCTTGGCGCCCGGATTGGCGCCCGTCAGCACGGCGATCGAGCCGGGGACGTAGGTCGCGTTGGCCGGCAGCGTGTCGCGCACCACGGTCTGCACCGCCGCGTCCTGCCCGGTGTTGGTCATGGCGATCGTGTACTCGAGCACGTCGCCGGGGCGCACCGGGGCGCCGTTGAGGTCGACGACGTTCTTGGTGAAGCCGCTCCCCGAGATGATCGGGACGTAGAGGTCGGTGGCGAAGGAGACCACGCCGGGGTAGTAGCGATCGTTGGTCGAGGTCAGCTGGATCGTGGCCGAGACCGCCCCGTTGGGGATCGCGTTGGTCAGGCTGAGGTGGTCGATGTCGAAGCCGAGCTGGTTGAGATAGTTCGGGTTCTTGGTCGTGACCGGCACGCCGAAGCGGCTGATGCTGCTGTTGAAGAAGTTGTTGACCGGGTTGGCGGCGTTGCTGAGCGCGACGCCGTTGAGCCGGAACTGGTCGCCGGTGAGGCCGAGGTCGCCCTCGTAGGCCACCACGCCCAGCCGCGTGTTCACCGACCCCGCCGGCGGCGTGAGGAAGCCGGTGACCGGGATGGTGACCGAGGCGCCCGGGTCGACCTCCGCGAAGCCGTCGAAGACGGTGAGGTTGCGCTGCGCGGCCGCGCCGTCGCGATAGGCGACGACCAGCGACCAGCCGCCATAGTTGTTGGCGCCGGTCGTCGAGCGGACGTCGGCCACGGTGTAGTCGCCGTTGCCGCCGGCGATGACGCGTGCGGTGACGTCGAGGTAGCCCTGGTAGAACCCGCCCAATGCGTCGAGCTGGGTGGCGGTGAGCGTGACGTAGGCCGCCACTGGCGTGGCCAGGCGCACCTGGTTGCGCGCCGCGTTGTTGGAGTTGCCGCCCCAGTAGAGGCCGGCCCACAGCACGGTGGCGCCGGCCGGCAGCGTCAGCGTGGCGCGGCTCGAGCTGAAGGTGGTGCCGTCGCCGTCGATGTCGACGTACTGCATGTTGAAGTCGTTGTCGTCGATGTTGCCGCCGGTGCCGTTGCGCCCGTTGGTGCAGCCGCCGCCGCCGGTGCACGACATGATCGTGTTGCCGATCAGCGTGATGTCGCCGGGGGCGTTGGTGGTGAAGCGCGGCGCGAAGGCCCGCACCACCTGGGCGGCGGCGGGCGTGGCGGCGCCGGCGAGCAGCGCGAGCGCGAGCAGGAGCAGGAGCGCCTTCCTCATGGCCGCGGCTCCTCGCCGGTGAACATGGTCTCGTCGAACGCGGCGCGAATCCGCAGGTAGAAGCCCTCGCGGGTCCAGGCCTCGTCGGGCAGGTCGTCGTCGCGGTAGCCCGACCGGTTCCAGCCCGCCGACATCCAGGCGCCGTGCGGCAGCCGCCGCCCGATCTCGACGCCGTAGCCGTCGCGCCGCTCGCCCGCGCCCGAGAACAGCGCGCTCACCGTGACGCCGGCGTCCCAGTGCTCGCCGAGGTCGTGCGTGCCGCGCACCAGCACGCGCTGCGCGCCGGAGGTGACCGGCGGCCACGGCCCAGTCTCGCGCACCACCTTGCCGGCCCAGGACAGCGTGGTGACCACGTCCTCGAACAGGCGCCCGGTGCCGTGGGCGGACAGCACGTGGACGAAACGCCGGCGCGGCGGCCCGGATGGCTCGGGATCGCGGTCGACCCGGACCTCGTAGCGGGCCAGCCCGTCCCAGGCGTCGACGTCGGGCCGGCGGTAGGCGAAGCCGATCTGCAGCCGCTCGCGCAGGCGCATGCCCGCCGAGCGCTCGTCGGTGAGCGTGACGATGTTGCGCCCGAGCATCGTCCAGGCCCGGTTCATGCGGACCGCGAGCCCCGCGGTGCCGAGCACCGCGTCGCTGCCGCGCGAGGTGCGCACCTCGACCCGCGCCGAGGCCTTGACGTCCTCGTCTTCCATGGTCTCGAGCGCTCCGGTGACCGCGGTGCTGGGGCTGCCGTCGCCGGACAGCGGGCTCACGCGCTCGAAGGTGGCGTTGACCCGCCAGCGCTCCATCGTCCAGGCGTTGCGCAGGCCGAAGGCCGCCTCCGCGTCGCGCCCGGCGAGCGCGTCGGCCAGCCGGTACTCGTTGAAGAGGTGGGCCTCGCCGCCGAGGTCGGCGTCGATGCCGAGCACCGAGGAGGCGTTGCGCACCGTGGGATCGAGCGCCCAGGGTCCGGTGCGGCTCGAGATCAGCTCGTGGCGCAGGTAGACGCGGCTGCGCGCGTGGAAGCGGTACTCGCCGCCGACCGCGGCCAGCTTGCGGTCGGGATCGCGCACGTCCTGCTCGAGCTCGGCGAACGCCGACACCTCGGGCCGCGACGGCACCTGGACGAGCAGGCGCCCGCGCAGCGAGACGCCGTCCGGCAGCGCCACCCCGGAGTCGTCCTCCGCGACCGAGTAGCGCATCCCCACCTCGGCGCGCAGCGCCTCGCCGAGTCCCTGGTCGAGCGCCAGCAGCAGGCCGCCGTTGCTGGCGGCGCCCTCGCGGGCGGCGCTGTAGATCCCGTCGGCGAAGATCCGCGAGCGCTCGGCGAGGCGCAGGCTGAAGTGCGTGCCGGCCTCGCTGCGTCCCGGACCGAAGCCCGAGGTCGGGTTGGAGAACGCGGCGTCGGTCGACGACCCCCAGGCCCGCGCCTGAACCTTGGCGCCGTCGTGCCGCAGCTCGAGTCGCGCGCCGTCGCCGGGAATCCCCGCCCGCCGGCTCATGGCGTACTCGCCCTCGATCGCGGTGTGGTCGCCGATCCGGGCCCCGGCGAAGGCCCCGCGCAGCTCGTAGGGGCTGGTGACGTCGTGGTCGTCGACGTAGGTGCCGCCGATCTCGAGGCGCTCGGCGGGCTTGAAGCGGGCCTCGGCGCCCGAGATCCAGTAGGCGTCGCCGCCCTCGGCGAGCTCGTAGGCGACCCGCACGTACACCGGGTTGAGCGCGGCGTCCACGCTCGGCACCGGGCTCTTGAACACGATCTCGCCGGTGACCGCGTCCATCGTGTAGTCGGAGAACCGCGCGCGCGGCTCGGCGCGGATCACCACCGACGGCTGGTTGCGGTCGCGGGTCACGATCTCGATCTGCTCGCTGTTCTCGACGATCGGCGCAACTCCGAGCCGGTAGGGGCCCGAGATCCCGAGCCCCGGCAGCTCCTCGACCCGGCCGCGGGTGCGCTCGCGGCTGGTGAACGCCTCGAGGCGCATCCTCGGGTTCTCGATGCGCTGCTGCACGCCGGTGAGGCTGCGGCTGTATCCGGCCAGGCCGCGGGTGCCCCCGGCGCCGCGGGTCACGAAGTCGCCGTAGAGCAGCGAGGCGCTGCCGCGGTCGAGGCGCGCGTAGAGGTTGCCGGTCGACTGGGCCTCGTAGCCGCGCACCGAGCCGTCGCCGTAGACCGGGTAGAACGCGTCGGGCTGGAGGTCGCGGAAGCGGCGCTCGTCGTCCGGCCGCTCCGAGTCGTAGCCCAGCGTGAGCAGCATGTCGTCGCGGACGCGACCCTTGACGAACAGCGCGGCCCGCGCGGCCGCGGCGCCGCGGCCGTCGCCGCGCGCGTCGGCGAAGGTGGTGATCGGATCCTCGAAGCCGGTGAGCGCCCGCTCGCGCGATGCGCCCTGGAGCGGCCGCTCGAGCGAGACCACGCCCTCGACCGTGCCGACCACCATCAGCTGGCGCAGCGCCGGCGCGAAGGCGATCGCGCGCTCGGCGCGGGCCGATCCGGCCGCGGCGCGGAGGGTCGCGGTGCCGGGATCGCCGGGCGCCGTCAGCTCGACCGTGGCGGTGCCGTCGTCGATCGCGACCTGCAGGCCCGGCGTGGAAGGGTCGAGATCGGGCGTGCGCCAGACGCCGCGGTCGGCGACCAGCGTGACGAACGTTCTTCCCGCCGGCTCGAGGCCGCGCGCGTCCAGCGCCCGCACCTGCAGCGCCACGGTCGAGCGGCCGTCGGCGATCGCGGCCGCGGGGGCGACGATCTCGATCCGGGCGAGGCGGTCGGCGAGCAGCACGTCCGCCGCGGCGCGGCCGCGCTCGCGCCCGGTCGGGTCACGCTCGACCACCTCGAGGTGGTTGACGCCCGGTCTCAGCGGGACGCCCACATACTCCCAGACCGTGACCCCGAGATCGAGGCGCGTGACCCGCCGCCCGACCCGCTCCGTCGGCACCAGGATCCCGCCGACCCGCAGCTCGAACGCCGCGTGGCGCGCGCCCTTGACCCGCACCGCGATGCGCTCCGACCGCGCGGTGTCGCCGTGGGCCAGGCCGAGGAATCCCGAGGTCGCATCGGCGTGGTCGAGCGCGCGGTCGAGCGTCGCGGCGTCCGGGTTGTGGACCGGCGCGGGCCACGCGCCGGGCTGCAGCGCGTCGTCGTCGGAGTCCCGGTCGGCCACCGCGGACGCGGGCGCCGCCGGGACGCCGCCGGCCGGTGGCGCGGGCGCCGCAGGGCGGGCCGCTGCGCGCTCGTCGTCGACCAGCCCGGACACCGGCCGCGCCTTGGGATCGCCGGGGAGGAGCGCGATCGCATCGATCGGCAGCTGGCGATGCAGTCCCCGCGCGAGGTCGTCGGCCCGGGTGGCCTCCTCGAGCCGGGTCTGCACCGCCAGCAGCACCGCCGAGTCGCCGGCGAAGGCGAAGTCGGCGCGCTGGAAGTCTCCGCGCTGCAGGTCGACCATGCGGATGCCCGAACCGGCGCCGCGATGGTCGAGCGCGACCAGACGTGCGCCCGCGGGCGTCGAGGCGGGATCGGGCCGCAGCGCGTGGGTGCGCGGCGGCAGGCCGTAGAAGCTGTACTGCCCGTCGCGGTCGGTGACGGCGAAGGTGCCGTCGTCGAGCACCATCGTCACCCCCGGCACGCCGAGGTCGCCGCCCCCGCGCCGGCGATCGTGGTCGCGGTCGACGAAGACCGTGCCGACGATCGTGGCCTCGTCGGCGAACACGCCGGGGTTGAGGATCACGCGTGCCCGCGCCTCGTTCGAGCGCACGGTGCCCGCCTCGGCCCACGCGCGGTTGACGCCGTCGCCGTCGCCGGCGCCGACGCCGAGCCGCGCGCGGTAGCGCAGCGCCGTGACCGCACCGGGGCCGAGCGCGCCGATCGCGAACACCAGGCGGGGGCCGCGGCTGGGTGGGTCGGCGAGCACCACGCCGTCCCGGCGCGCGGTGGCGGGCTCGTAGACGAAGCCGTGCGGCAGCGCGTCCTGCACCGTGACCGCCGCCAGGGCGCTGTCGGACCGATTCGCCACCCGGACCAGGTACTCGATCAGGTCCCCGGGCTCGCCGGCCTCCGGCGAGGCGAGCTTCTCGACGAACAGCACGACCGGCTGCGGCGCCACCGCCACCGCCAGCGTGTCGACGTTCGCCACGGTGACCGACTGGAGCATCGAGGTCGCCTCCAGCCGCAGCAGGGCGCGCGCGCCGGCGCCGGCGCCGGGCGGGACCGTCGCCGCGACCAGCAGGTCGGCGGCGGCCCCGAGCGGCAGCGACAGCGTGTCGCCGGGCACCAGCCCGACGTCGGCGGGCCCGAGGGCGCCGTTGCCGTCGAGGTCGTGCCAGAGGGCGAGGCCGACGGCGTCGAAGTCGTCGCCGGCCAGGTTCAGCAGGTCGAGTCGGACGTCGGTGGCCGCGTTGCCGGTGTTGACCAGGCGGTGGGCGAGCACCGTGGTCGCGCCGGGCGGCGGCGCCGCGGCGCGATCGGCGGCGAGCGTCAGCATCTCCGTGACGCCGACGATGGCGCGCACGGTGTTCGAGGTGGTCGCCGCCGTCCCGCCGCTGATCGCGTCGATGCCCTGGCCGGTGGCGGCGTTGTCGACGAACGTGCCGGCCGGCGGCGCCATGATGCCCGCGGGTGGACGCCGGCCCGCCCGGCCGGCGGCGGCCGAGCCCTCGATCGGAGCCGCGACCAGCGTCGCCGCGAGCACGGCGAGGCCCCACGCGCGTGCGCGGGGACCGCTCCATCGAGGTCGGGCCATCGTGTCGTCCATCGCGGCCGGAAGCCCGTCGGACGCCGCCTCCGAGGAGGCGGCGTCCGGGGCAGGTCGCGAGCGAACGCGGCGCGAGCCGCGTCCGATCAGGGGTCTATTCTTATGCCGAACACGATGACCGCCGATTGCCCGGGTCCGAGCGTGCCGACGGTGGCGGTGATCGTCCCCACCGACCCCGCCGGCGGGGGCACGATGGTCCCGACGGTCGTGGAGGCCGGAATGGCCGCCGAGTAGGTCGTGTTGGGCGGCGTCGCGTCGCTCACCACCACGCCGGTCACCGGCGCGGTGCCCACGTTGGTCACCGTGATCTCGTAACGCAGGCAGGCGCCCGGGATCGCGCCGATCCCCAGGTTGAGGAGGGTGTAGGCCCCCTCGATGACGCCGTCGCAGTTGACGTCGAGCGCCTGCTGCTTGACCAGCTGGAGCTGGCCGTTGATCACCGTCGTGACGTCGGTGGCGATCGCCGGCGGCGGCACCGGCGAGGTGTAGGTGACGTTCGACGTGGTCGCCGTCGCGGTCGTGGTGTTGACCTGGCCGAGCGGCGCCCCCGCGGGCGAGAAGACGTGCACGAAGAGGCGCGCGGTGACGCCCGGCGCCACGCCGCCGATCGCGCCGAGGTCGCTGATCGCCACGTCGGCGCCGTCGAGCACGCCGTTGCCGTTGGTGTCGTGGTACAGCACCGAGCTCCAGCCGACCTGGTCGTTACCGGTCGCCAGCGTGACCACGCTGCCGGCGCCGTCACCCTCGATGACGTTGCCGTTGTTCGAGAGCAGATGGGTGTAGATCACCGATCCGCCCGGGTTGGTCTGGCCGCTGTTGTTGGGCACGATGTTCAGGCTGCGCACCGGGTTCACGGTGACGGCGTCGCGCTTGCGATCCTCGGCGGTGGTGACCGGCGAGCGCGAGCGGAAGTAGATCTGCACCGTGCCGGCCGCGTAGCCCGCGGGGACGGTGACGTCGGCGTGGACGAGCATGTTGCCGCCCGCCGCGATCGATCCGGTGCCGGTGATCGGCGCCAGCGCCGCGTTGAGGAAGGTCACCGACCAGCCGGCCGGCAGCACGACGGTGGTGAAGCTCGGGTCGGTGCTGACGGCGAGGTCGAAGGCGTCCGAGATCGGGCCGGTGTTGTTGACGTAGAGGTCGAAGCGCGTGGTGGCGCCCGGGTTCACGGCATTGGTGATGACGGCCGAGGCTTCGGGACCGGGGCCCGCGCCGGGGGCGCCGGCGCCCGCCGCGTTGTTGGTGAGGTCGACCGTGCTGGCGGTGATCACCGTGAGCTCGTCGGTGGCGGCGGCGTACTGCGCCGAATTGGCCAGCGAGGTCGCGGTCTTGGTGACGGTGAACGGGCCGCCGGTCGCCGCCGGCGGCAGGGTGACGCGCAGGACCACGATCTCGGAGCTGCTCGCGGACACCATCTGGTCGGGCACCGCGTCGCCGTTGGAGTCGGTGAGCGGGGTCACGCCGTCGGCGCGGAACAGCGCATAGGTGGTCCCGGCCGGGAAGGTGCTGCCCGGGTCGACGACGATGTTGAACACGTCGCTGCCGTTGCCCTGGTTGGTGAGCAGGTTGGAGAAGGCGATCGTCGCGCCCTGATTCGCGGCCGGGATGGTCTGGCCGACGAAGCTCAGCGCCACCGCCCGGTCGACGACGTACGGGGCCAGGTTGGTGGTGAACGGACCGACGTTCGCCGCGCCGTCGAAGTAGGCGTAGACGGCGGAGTTGTCGATCGTGATCGGCGGCAGGCCCGGATCCACGTTGACCTGGAAGGTCACGGTGCCGGTGGCGCCCGGCGGGACCTGCGCGACGGTGGCCGTCACGGTTCCGGCCCCGGTCACGCCATAGTCGTAGACGATCGTGTTGGGGACGATGCCCTGGGCATCGGCGTTGTTGGCGTCGGTGAGCACCGCCGCGCCGGTCACGCTCCAGCGGCCGCTGCCCGGCACGTAGGTCATCCCCGCCGGGATCACGTCGGTGATGCGCAGTGCCGTGGCGGCGCTGTTGCCGGTGTTGGTGTACTGGACGGTGTAGTCGACCGGTCCGAACGGCGAGGGGCCCGAGCCCGGGTTGGCGGACTTGGTCACGCTGATCACGGCGTTGCCGGTCACGGTGACGACGTCGGTGTTGAAGCCGGTCTGCGCGCCGTCGAAGGCCGACACCGCGGAGACGCGGGCGCGCGCGATCTGGCCGCCGATCTGGACGCCGGGCACGCTGCCGACGACCACGAAGCGGAACACCGCCCCGGCGGCGAGCGGCCCGGTGCCGGTGAGCGCCACGAAGTCGTCCGGCACGCCGTCGCCACCGGCGTCGATGTGCATCGCGAGACTGGTGAGATCGAAGTCGTCGCCCACCAGGTTGGCCAGGGTGAGCGGGAAGTCGTCGGTCCCGTTGCCGGTGTTGGTCAGGGTGTGGGGGAAGATCGCCTGACCGCCGGGCGCCGAGGTGTTGGCCCCGTCGGCGGTGAGGGTGAAGCTCGCCACCTGCTGGACGATGGTCGTCACCAGGTTCGAGGTCGCCGTGCGCGGCGTGCTCGAGGCGTCGAGGTAGCTGGCCGACGCCTGGTTGCCGATCGGCGTTCCCGCCGGCGGTGCGGCTGCGGCCGTTCCGGCCGCGCAGACGAGGAGCAGCGCCGCGACCAGCGCGGCGACTCCGGTTTCCACCGGACGACGGCCGGTGCGTTGGACGAGCTTCATGGTGACTCCCAGTTGAGGGGTGGCGGCCGCGGCCTCGCCGGCCCGCCGGTGAGGGCGGGCGCCGACGCGTTCCGCGATCGAGATCGAGATCGGAACGAGGTCGGCTAGCGTTCGGTACGGGCGGCGACGGCCGTGTCGCTGACGCGCACGCGCGCGCGGACGGCCTGCGAGCCACCGGCGGCGATGGCGCCGAGCGGCCAGCGCAGCCACCGGTACTCGGCGAGTGGAATCTCGCGCTCCACCTCGCGTCCGTCGGCGAGGCGCTCCTTGCGCTTGAGCGGCGGGGCGGCGAACGTGACGCCGTCGACGCTGGCGAGCATCCGGGCGGGTCGGGCCGTGGAACGCACCAGCTCGGTTCCCGCGGGGATCGGCAGCGTGGCCGCGACCTCGCGCACCGCGGCGGTGCCGAGGTTGTGATACACGGCGCGGTATTCGACGATTTCGCCGGGCTTCGCCTGGTCCGCGGCGACGAACGTCTCGCGGCCGCGATCGTCGGTCGTCACGCGCCGGGCCGTGAGTGATACCTGCAAGCCGTCCTGGGCCTGCGCCAGCCCCGCGAACAGGGTCGAACAGGTGAAGAGCGCGACCGTGCAGGCGCGCCGAACCGGGAAATACATGGCCTGGATCCTCCCTGGATCATGAGCTGCCCTTGCCTGGGCGCGAGGCGTTCGGTTGAGCGGCCGCGCGAGGCGAACTGCGGGGCCCCGGCTCGTCACTCTCCGACGACGCCGCGGGTCCGAGTTGCGCAGCGTTTGGGACCCCGCAAACGCAGTGATCGGGCGTCGTTGGCGCGGCTTTAGTCGGTAACGAAATAGGTATCGAAACCGGTCACGGAATCGGTCACGAAACCCAGGCCGCCCCGGCCGCCGGCGCGGCACGCCGCATGCGTGACGAGAGGCCTCGGAGTCCCCGGACATCCCACAGGCGCCCACCCGTCGGAGGGGCAATAAACGCCGCAACCGGAGACTTGAACGGCGGTTGGATAGGGCACAGCCGGCACCTCACGAGGGGGCCGTGGCCTCGCCGTTTCCGGCGTAACTCGCCGTTTCTAGCGAATTACTTGCAAGACATTACTGTTCATTCGCTTGGCCAGTCGTTGTCGCACTGACTTCGTGGTTCCCGGCGATCGAGTAGACAAGTGGCACCCCATGGACAGCGCGACCGCGTTGCGACAGGATGTGCGCGCGGCGGGCGGTTCCGGCACGTCCGTTGCGGGGATTGGCTGCGACGAAGGCGATCTACAGGTCGCCTTCTGGCGTTCCCAGGATGGAATGCCGCAGGCCCTCCCCCTCGAGTCTCATGGCCAAGACCCTCGTCACGGATGCGATCTGGGACAAGGTTGCCGATCTCTTCCCCCGGCCCGATGGACGTTGGCGACGACGACGTCGCCCGGGGAGGCACCCGACGCCCGACCGCGCGGTTCTGACCGGAATCCTGTTCGTGTTGAAGAGCGGATTTCCGTGGAAGGAGCTGCCGAGCGAGCTGGGGTGCGGATCGGGGATGACGTGTCTCCGGCGTCTGCGTGATTGGCAGCGCAGGGGGATCTGGACCCGGATTCAACGCGTGCTTAAGCGCGAGCTGCCGAACGAAGATTTCGAGTGGTCGAGGGCGAACCCGCCGGAGCCGCCCAGGCAACCGGGCTCCACCGCCCGCACGCGCGAGCGGCGGAGGGCCGGTTCCAACGGAGGTTCGATTGGCCGCCAGACCCGCCACGGCTGAGTCCCTCGTCCTCGAGTCCTCGCCGCTCTCCAATCCCGACATCGCGCCGGTCCCGCCCGAGCGGCGGACCTGGAACTGGTGGCATTACTGCGCGCTGTGGATCGGGATGTCGGTCTGCATCACCACCTACACGCTGGCCTCCGGGCTGATCGACACCGGGATGTCGTGGCGGCAGGCCCTGTTCACCATCGCCCTCGGCAACACGATCGTGCTGGTGCCGATGCTGCTCAACGCCCACGCCGGTGCCCGCTACGGCATCCCGTTCCCGGTGTTCGCGCGGGCCTCGTTCGGCGTGCTCGGCTCGAACGTCCCCGCGCTGCTGCGTGCGCTGGTGGCGTGAGGCTGGTTCGGGATCCAGACCTGGCTCGGCGGCGCCGCCCTCTACCAGCTCGCCAGGGTGGCGTGGCCGGGCGTCGCCGAACTGCCCTCGGCCGGCGCCTTCATCGGCATCAACGTCGGCGAGCTGGCGGCCTTCCTGGTGTTCTGGGCGATCAACGTGTGGTTCGTGGTGAAGGGGACCGAGTCGATCAAGTGGCTGGAGTCGGTCTCGGCGCCGTTCCTGATCGCGGTCGGCCTGGCGCTGCTGTGGTGGGCCTGGTCACGGGCCGGCGGCTTCGGCCCGATCCTGGCGCAGCCCTCGAAGTTCCCGACGCTCGCCGC
>Ga0137455_1000080_pt1 | contig 21406 bp, 24 predicted proteins | sample EasRivERMGT600_2_FD_102334 | JGI IMG/M metagenome (GOLD analysis project Ga0137455, IMG submission 102334) | Soil microbial communities from meander-bound floodplain in the East River, Colorado, USA - East River MetaG ERMGT600_2 | ecosystem: Environmental > Terrestrial > Soil > Floodplain ... | reverse complement strand
TGGCGGAAGGCGGGGCTGCCGTCGGCGAATGCCGAGCTCGCCACGTAGTTCTTGAAGTCCTCGTACTTGTACGTGAAGTAGAACCACAGCTTGTCGCGCTTGATCGGTCCGCCGAACGATGGATTGACCTGCCAGGTATAGGCAATGCCCGGCTGCGGAATCGCGGTCGGGCCGCTCTTCATGGCATCCGTGCGGTTGTCCCCCTGCATGCCGCTGCCGGCGCCGTAGGCGAAGAAGGTGCCGCTGAACTTGTTGCCGCCATCCTTCGGCGTACTGTTGATGCGCAGGCCGCCGTTCTGCATTTCAGCAGACTCGGCGCCGGTCGTGAACGTCACTTCTTCGATCGCCGCGTCGTTCATGTAGAAGCCGCTGTACTGGCCGCTGCCGCACAGGTTGTTGACGCGTAAGCCATCGATCGCAATGACCATGTCGGCGGTGTTGGAGCCGCGCACGCTCATGCTGTATTGGCCGAGAACGAACGGCGTCACCGTCGTCCCTGGCAGCAACAGCGCGCGCGCCGGGGTGTTGCGAATCGGCGTCGGGATTTGATCGAGGATGTCGCGGTCGACCACGAACTGGGCGGTATTGTTGCTGACGTCAACGGTCGGCGAAGCGCCGGACACGGTGATCGTCTCCTCCAGTGAGCCAACCTGCATCTGCTCACTGACCGGAGCCGCGAACACGCCTTGAATCACGATGCCTTCGCGGCGGACCGTCTTGAACCCGGTCAGCGTGAACGTCACGCTGTAGGTGCCCGGCGGCAAATCGACGATGCGGTAATTGCCGGAGCTGTCAGTGACGACGGTGCGCACCTTTTCAATCAGCGCATCGCTCGACGCCTCTACGGTCACGCCCGGCAATACGGCGCCGCTTGGATCCTTGGCGGATCCGGCAATGCTGCCCTGCGCCCGCGCGGCGAGGGGAACGAGCAAAACGGTCGCGAGAACAAATAAACCAACGGCAAAGGTCTTGCGCATCGATTCCTCCAAGACAGGGGACAGACGTCGAAGCAAGCTTTTCAGTAGCGCCCGGAAGGTAGCATTGGCCCCGATATAGGTCAATCCCTTAGTTCGGTCGATTAGGGGCAAAACCTCGTCGTATATCTTGACCAGGCCTGGGTCGAACTCGACGATGTCATCGAGGTAAATCTTCACGGAGTGAAGCAAGGCCGTAAGGTTTTCGGACGGCGGCCTGAGGTACATCGCCTGCATCAGCCCTCCGGTCAGGCTCGTGTAGATCTGCTGTTGCCCGTAGACGCGCGCGAGCTCAAAGGCGAGGGTCGAATCGATGTCTGCCAGCGACGAACCGTTGCAGCGCCTGGTGCGCCTGATCGCGATGCTGTCGATCCGATCGCCATTGTTCGGCAGCGAGGCCGAGGAAAACACCCGCGCTGATCAGGACGACCTCGAGGAGCGCCTTCCACACAAGCGCGCGTTGCGGACTTGACATCACGCGATCCTCACGGCCGATTGGTCCCGGTGCCGCAGCGGCCGCACGAGCAGTGTCAGGACGAAGCCCACGGCGAGGAGGCCCGCGAGCACCTGCAGCGGCGTGTCGTAGATGTGCACGCGATCGCCGCCGGGCGGCAGCGCCGCTTTGGCGCGATTCGAGAGCTCGGTGATGATCACGGGTCCGGCCACGGCCGCGCAGCTCCACGAGGTGAGGAGCGCGCCGTGGATCGCGCCAACGTTCTCAGGACCGAAGATGTCGGCGAGGAACGCGGGAATCGTCGCGAAGCCGCCGCCGTACATCGTGAAGACGGTGAAGAGCGCGATCTCGAATGCGAGCCAGTTGCCGCTCGACGCCAGCCCAGGAATCAGCAGGAAGATGATGAACTGCGCGACGAAGAAGATCGTGTAGGTGTTGCGGCGGCCGATGTAATCGGAGGCCGATGCCCACACGAAGCGGCCCGTCGCGTTGAAGATGCTGATCAGCGACACCACCGCCGCCGCTTCGAGCGGCGTGCGGCGGAACATGTCCTGCATCATCGGCGACGCCTGCGCGAGGATGCCGATACCGGCCGTGACGTTGATGAAGAGGATGCCCCATAACAGATAGAACTGCGGGGTGCGAATGGCGTCGTTGCGCGTCACGCTGCGATCGGCGATCATCGCGTTCCTCGCGACTGACGGCGTCCAGCCCTCCGGCCTCCAGCCCGCGGGCGGACGCTCGAGCAGCCGCGAACCGATCAACATGATCGCGAGGTAGGCGACGCCGAGCGACATCACGGTGTTGGCGACGCCCATGCGATCCATCAGGAACACGTTCAGGTAGCCGGCGAGAAACGCGCCGCCGCCGAAGCCCATGATCGCCATGCCGGTCGCCATGCCGCGGCGATCGGGGAACCATTTCACGAGCGTGCTGACCGGGCAGATGTAGCCGAGACCGCAGCCGATGCCGCCGATCACGCCCATGCCGAGGAAGACGATCACCGGCTGCCGAACCGACAGGCCGAATCCGCCGATGATGAGGCCCGTGCCGAAGAACAGCGCCGCCGCCGTGGCCGCGACGCGCGGTCCGCGGCGCTCGACCCACGGCCCGCCGAACGCCGCGCTCAATCCGAGCAGCACCAGCGCCGTCGTGAACGTCGTGTACGGCGGACTGAACCACCACGGCTGATCCGGGAAGAGCGCCTGAATCGGACGATTGAACGTGCTCCAGGCGTAGACCGATCCGATACAGATGTGGACGGCGACAGCCCCGATGGGGATGCGCCAGCGGTTGGGCATTGCGGCGCATTGTAATGCGTTCCGCTAGCGCCGCTCGAATGTGATGATTAGCGCGGCGATCAGGAGATGCTGCGTCGGAGTGAGTCGACCGGCCTCGCTGGAGAAGAATCCGCCTTGCGGTCCCGTCGACGAATCGGTGCGGTACTCCAGCCTGACGAGGGCAGTGGCGCCGCGCAGCGACCGCCGATAGTCGATCGTGCCGGTGAACGCCGTCACCGTCTGCTCGAACGCCGTCCATCTTCCTCGCGAGTCCCACGCGACTTCCGGCCGTGCGGTCAGGCTCCACGCGCCGCTCGAGCGCCAGTGGATCGGCAACTGCGCGGCCAGCCACCACGCGCGCACGGCGGCCGCTTCGTCCACGCGTTCCGTTGCGACCTGCGCATTCAGCGCTGCAATCCATCGCTTCGTTCGTCGTTCGATGATCGTGTCGGAAAGGAACCGCCAGTACGCGAACTCGGTGCGTTCCTGATGTGAGCCAGCAAACATCGTCTGCTTGATGGTGAGCGTTGGTGTCGATGAATAGCTCAACTGCACTCCAGCGTTTGGCGCTCGATTCGCATTTGCGAGGTGCCAATAGCCGTTGACCACGAACCCCGTCATGGCCAGTCGCGTGCTGACGGGATAGGTGGCATTGAGTCCCATCAGTAGATAGGGCGTGAAGTCGGCGGTCCACGGACGCGTGTACGACAGATTGTCCTTCGCGTACAAGGAGTCGTATCCGATCGGGCTCGCGAAGATTCCCGCTTGTAACAGCAGTCCACTGCCCGCGGGCGCCAGGTACGACACATTGGCGCGGCCAAGATGTCGCAGCCAACGCACGGCGCCGAGTGCCGGTGCCGTCGGCGACAGCGCGAACACTTCGTCATCGTTGCCGGCGTGAATCAGCAGTTCAGAGCCCCATCGCGACGAGCCGGTCGCCGGCTTGGTTGCCGAGATGCCCGCCATGTTGAGGCTGAGCTCGTTGACATGAAAGGCCGTCCCACGGCTGCGAGTTCGCCGCTCGGGCGGACGATTCGGATCGAACAGGTATCCGAGATCGGCGAACGCGCCGAATGTCCAGGTCGAATCGCTCGACGATTGTGATTGTGCGATCGATGGCGCGGCGCCGAATCCGCACAGCAAGAGCGCCAGCGCCAGGTTACGCATGTTGTTCTACCGCTTCCGGCGCGGCGGCCTCGGCCACCCCCGCGCCCAGGTGGAAGGGCACGCTCGTCACGACGATGTGCGGTTTGAAGAGGAGAGCGCCCTTCAGGAGTAGCGCATGCTGATTGTGGAAGATGTGCTGCCACAGATGCCGCGGCACGAATTCCGGCAGAATGACGGTGACCCAGCCGCGGCTCGAGTCTCGTGTCTGCTCGATGTAATCGAGTAGTGGTTCCAGTAACGATCGCTCCGGCGAGGGCAACACGACTAACTCGATGCCGTCGCCCCAGCGCGGCCACTGCTCGCGCAACGATGCGGTGACGGCAGCATCCGTTTCAACGTAGGCGGCGCGCACGTCGCTCGAAATCGAGCGCGCGTATGTGAGTGCGCGGACGACGGCGACCTGCAGGCCGCCGATCGGAACGATCACCGTATGGTGCCCGAGGGCTTTCGGTTCCCAGTTGCGCAGCGTGAGCTCGGACGCCACCGACGTGTAATGCCGCTTGGTCGCGCTGAACAGCGCCACCAGCATCGGAATCATCACCAGCACAATCCACGCGCCTTCGAACGCCTTCGTCACCGCGACGATGACGAGGACGATCGCGGTGACGATGGCGCCGACGGCGTTGATCACCGCGCTGCTGCGCCATCCGGCAGGACGCAGTCGCATCCAGTGGCGCACCATTCCCCACTGCGAGAGCGTGAACGACACGAACACGCCGATCATGTAGAGCGGGATGAGCGCATGCGTGTCGCCGCCGAATGCGAACAACAGCACCGCCGCCAGCGCGCTGAGAATGACGATGCCGTTCGAGAACGCGAGACGATCGCCCTGGTTCGTAAACTGCCGCGGCAGAAAGCCGTCGCGGGCGACGATCGAGGCCAGCCGCGGAAAATCCGCATACGCGGTATTCGCCGCGAGTACCAGGATCAGCATGGTCGCCGCCTGCACCGCATAGTACGGCACCGTCGAGCCGCCGAACGTGCCGCGCGCGATTTGTGAGATGACGGTCTCAGTCGCGGCTGGCACGACGCCGTATGCGTGTGCGAGCAATGTAATGCCCATGAACATCGTGATCGAGATCGTGGCCATCGCGATCAACGTCGCCGACGCGTTGCGGCTTTCCGGCGGCTGAAACGCGGGCACGCCGTTCGAGACGGCCTCGACGCCGGTCATCGCGGTGCAGCCATTCGAGAATGCCGTCAGGATCGTGAACAGGCCGAGCGCGCCAATACCACCCGCACCGAGGGGCAACGGAGCCGCGGGCGGCGCGAGCGGCGGCAGCGCGCCGGTGAGGTATCGCCACGCGCCGACGCCAATCATCGCAAGGACGGCGGCGATGAAAAAGTAGGTCGGGACGGCGAAGAGCCGTCCCGACTCGCGCACGCCGCGCAGGTTGCCCAGCATCAGGAGGACCACGAGCGCGAGCGAGACTTCGACGGGATCAAGATGCCACGACGGCGCCGCTGATGTGATGGCCGCCACTCCCGCCGCAATGCTGACGGCGACGGTGAGCACGTAATCGATCAGCAGCGATGCGGCGGCAATGAGACTGGCTGACTTGCCGATGTTCTCGCGCGCGACGATGTAGGCGCCGCCGCCGTTCGGATATTCATGAATCGTCTGGCGGTACGAAAACGCCACGATGGCAAGCAGCGCTGCGATGACCGCCCCAATCGGCGTGACCGCCGACAGCGCCGCGACGCCGCCGAGCGCCAGCACGCGCAGAATCTCTTCGGTGGCGTAGGCCACCGACGAGAGCGCGTCGGATGACAGCACGGCGAGCCCGGTCGTTTTCGAGAACCGTTCGTGATGGGCGCGATGTGACGGGATAGGCGCGCCGACAAGCGCGCGCTTGACGTACGTGACGAATGGAACGAGAGCCACAACTACCTCCAAGAGCCGGCGGAGTTAGCTGACGGGCTCGAGGTTGGAAGTCCTCTTCCGATCGATGGATCGGATACGCCCCTGGGGTGCTGTTGCGCCCCGGTTGGTTCCCCCGCGCGCGCATCTGCGCGTCTTAGGCTGCTCACTCTGTTGTACAGCCGGCAGGCGTAAGGAAGTCGTTAAGAAATAAATCTGTCACCTTTCACAGAATCGCCGCCTCTATTCATTGAAGCCATCGCTCGAACTGGTGGCTCGAAGGAGACCTTAGCAATGAAGAGGATGATTTCACTTGGCGCCATGGCCGTCGTTGCCGTGCTGGGCGGCTTCACGCCGACATTCGCCGAACAACATGCCGGCACTGCCATGTCGCCGGCGACGCAGCTTCGCCAGGACATGCGCAAGCTATGGACGGATCACGTGATCTGGACCCGCGACTACATCGTCGCTGCCGTGGGCGATCAGCCCGACGCGCAGGCGGCGGCCGCGCGGCTCTTGAAGAATCAGGAAGACATCGGCGCCGCGATCGCCGGCGTCTACGGCAAGCCGGCCGGCGACAAGTTGACGACACTCTTGAAAGAGCACATCACCATCGCCGTCGATATCATCAAGTTCGCGAAAGCGGGCGACAAGGCCAATCAGCAACAGGCTGACGCCAAGTGGCATCGCAACGCCGAGGAGATCTCGGATTTCCTCGCCAAGGCGAATCCGAACTGGCCGAAGGCGGCGCTGGTCGAGATGATGAACAAGCACCTGTCGACGACGACCGACGAAGTGGTGGCGCGGTTGACGAAGAACTGGGATGCCGATGTCCGCGCCTTTGATGCGGTCTATACCCACATCTTGATGATGGCGGACGCGTTGACCGACGGCATCCTGAAGCAGCATCCGGAGAAGTTCGCGTCGAAGACGACGCGGGATTGATCGGCTACGATCTCCGGGTGCGCCCGCGCCCGGAGATCCCATCTGAAATCGAAGACTTTCGTGACCAACGCTGGCGCCGCGAAGGCGCGCGCCAGGTCTCGAATGCGCTCGAGGCCGAACGATTCATCGAGCACGTCGGCTTTGCCTCGTGCCTGACCGATTCGCGCCGGCCCGGCCCGTCGCTGTACGTCGCGGTGTGCGGCCGCCGTGATGCGGTGATGCCCCGCAACGTCCAGAAGGATGAAGAGGCGTCGGCGACGTGGCTGCTGAAGGATGAACTGATCCGCCGCGGCAACGTCTATTATGCGAAGGTCGCGCGCGGCAAGGCGATGTTCATCGCGCCTCGCATGATTCCGTACTTCAACGCGATTTGGGGCATGCGGCGATCCGAAGAGACGTCGCGCCTGAGCCGCAACGCGCAGAAGATCCTCAAGGTGCTTCGCAAGGAATGGGAGATGGCGACGTGGGATCTGCGCGAGGACTCCGGCGTCAGGGATCGCAAGGCCTTCACCGCCGCGCTCGACGAGCTGCAGGCGGGGATGCTCGTCGTCCCCGAAGGCGTCTATTACGAGCCGAAGTTCACCTACATCTGGACGCTCGGCATTTCGCGCTTTCCTGACGCGCTCTCCAAACGCGTCAAGCACGATGCGGCGGTCAAGGAAATCGCGCGGTGTTTCCTGGGCAGTGCCGGCTTGACGATCCCCGGCGAGCTGGCGCGCGTCACCGGACTGTCGCGGCCCGAGGCCGGGCGCGGCAACCGCGCGCTCGTAAAGGAAGGCTTCGCGACGATGCTGGAGCCGGGGTGGTATCAACTGAAGTCTGGTATCCTCCCATCTTCCTGACTCCTCCCCAAAGGGTCCATGCCATGTGGGTTCGACTCGCCCTCGCGGCCGCGTGTTGCGCCGCCGCCAACGTTGCCGCCGCTCAGAGTTTTGATTGCGCCAAAGCGCAGACGCGCATCGAGAAGATGGTGTGCGCGGATCGTTCCATTGCAGATCTCGATGAATATCTCGGGCGCTACTATGCCGCGGCGCGGGCGGAGATCCCTCGTGCCGCAGGCTGCCTGCAATCCGATCAGGCGCAGTGGCTGAAGACGACGCGTGATGCGTGCGCCGATGGCGCATGCCTCAAGTCGGCGTATCTCAATCGTCTCGCCGAGCTCGATCCGCTGCAGCCCGGCGCCACCGCGTTGAAGAACGTGGCGCTGCCGCCGGTCGCCGCGCTGGTGTGGATCGTGCCGCCCGCCGAGGACACCGTCGCGGCGCCGCCAAATCCGAAGGCCAAACCGTACGAGGCCGTCGGCACGCTCGTCGATGACATTGCCAGCAATCCAAACAGCGACGGCATCGCGATCCGCTTGAGGGATGGCACGCGCATCCCGCTGGTGCTGCTGATGTTCCTCGAGGGGAAGACGCAGGATCGCCTGGCGATCCTCGCGAAGGAGCCGAACGCCACCTTCCGGGTGCGTGGTTACGCGGCCAGTGACAGCCGAGGCAAACTGTTCTTCGAGCCGAGCCGCTGCGCGTTCGTGCATCGCATGCCCGCGGTGCGGAGCAAGGCGGTTGCGCAGGATCCCGAACAACAGATGGAGCAGGTGCGGCAGAAGGTCGTCGTGCAGGGCGAGGTGTGTCCCGATCCGGATCGGCCATGCCCCGGTTTCAAGCCGAACGAGCTGTCGTTCAACATCGCGACGCCGTTCAAGTTCGATCGCGGCCGCGACAAGTCACAGCCGTTCTTTGCCGTGATTCTGAAGAGCGCGCCGATCTGCAGCCTCAACGACGCGGAACGATCGCGCGCGCAGAAGGTGTTTCCGCGCGCGAAGGTGTTCCTGCATCGCTACTTCTGCGAGGACTTCGGCGACAAGGTGACCTACTCGAACGTCAACGAAAAGAGCGGCTTCGTTGCGGTCTATGCCGGCGCATCCGAGGCCGCAGCCCAGCCGCTGCTGGCGCTGGCGAAGGCCTCCGGATATCCGGACGCCAACATCCGCCGTATGGAAGTCATCGTGCAGTATCAGATCGAATAACGATGGCGGTCGCGCGAGATGCGTTCGAGCGGGTCCGGAAGATCGGCCTCGCGCTGCCCGGTGTTGAAGCCGCCGTCAAGTACGACGGGTCGCCGTTGTTGAAGGCCGGCGGTTCGTTCATGGCCGGCCTGGCCACCGACGAATCCTCGGAGGCCGGCACCCTCGTCGTTCGATGCGAGTTCGACGATCGTGAGTTGCTGCTCGAAGACGCGCCGGACACGTACTACGTCACCGAGTACCACGCGAAATATCCCGTCGTCCTCGTTCGGTTGTCCGAGGTTACGGACGACGCGCTGCGGGATCTGTTGTTGGTGTCGAGAAAGATGGCGCTCGAAAAGAGCCGCCGCTAATCCTTGCAGCGCATCGCCAGCAGTCGAGTTGCTTCATCGAGATCGAGATCGGCGACGAGCAGCCCGTCCTTGCCGTACGGCTGATACGCGAGCACGGTGCCATCGGGCCTGACGATCGCCGACGTCGTCGGCGATCCGGCGCTCGCGTAATTCACGGTCGCAAAGAAGCACGTGTTCTCCGCGGCGCGGCAGAGCGCGGCCTTTTCATGAAAACTGTTCTTGGGATCCGCGAAGGTGGTTGGCCGGTAGCTGCCCGGTTCGGCTTCGTGAAAGTGCGGGTGAAACACGATCTGCGCGCCGCGCTTCACGGGCCATCGGACCGTCTCCGGATAGCGCCAGCCCTCGTGGCAGATCGAGATACCGAACATGATCGGTCCAGCCGTGAATACATGCCGGCTCTCCCCGAACACATACGGACCTTCCTCCGACGGATCGAGCTGGCCCTTGTCCTGGAAGCCCGCGATGGTGCCGTCGGCGTTGATGACCAGCGCCGTGAGGAGCACGCCGCGATCGGTGACGCGCTCGGTGCCGAGGATCACGGCAATGGCGGTGCGGCCGGCGGCTGCCGCAATCGTGGCCCAGGCGCGATCGAGAAATGCGGCATCGGGCGGCGGGACCTTCCGCGTCGCCGTGCGATAGCCCGGCACGTAGCACTCGGGGAAACAGACGATCGTGGCGCCGGCGTACGCCGCCTCACGGATGGCGGCGAGCACCTTGTCGATCGAGTCGTCGCGGTTCTCGGGGTAGGGAAGGTTGGCAAGCGCGATGCGGACCTGGGCCATCCTGCTGGGAACGATAACATCGCGGCCGACGGGCAACCTAGAGGTTGCATAAAAAACACGGCCGATCTAGACTGGCAACCTTGAGGTTGCATATATGAGCACAGCCGTTTCGGATCGAATTGAAAAACAGGTTCTCTTGCGCGCGCCATTGAGCCGTGTGTGGCAGGCCCTCACCGACTCGAAGGAGTTCGGCCAATGGTTCGGCGTCAGGTTCGACGGTCCCTTCAAGACCGGCACGCCGATCAGCGGCCGGATTGCGCCGACGACGATGGACGCCAAGGTTGCCGAGATGCAGAAGCCGTACGAGGGCATGGCGTTCAACATCATGGTCGATCGGATCGAGCCGAAGAACCTGTTTACGTTTCGCTGGCACCCGTTCGCGATCGATCCGAAGGTTGATTACTCGGACGAGCCGACGACGCTGGTCGCGTTCTCGCTCAAGGAAGTCCCGGAAGGCGTACTGTTGACCGTGACCGAATCGGGCTTCGACAAGATCCCGCTCGATCGCCGCGCCACCGCGTTCGCATCGAACGAAGGCGGCTGGTCGATGCAGGTGACGCTGATCCAGAAGTATGTTGAGAAAACGGCATAGAACGTCTGCGAGCGTCGGCGAGCCGGCGGCGATCTTCGCCGCCCTCGGCGACGCCACGCGCCTGCGCTTGATCGCGCGCATGAGCGACGCGGGTCCGCTGTCGATCGCCAGCCTCGCTGACGGGTTCGACATTTCGCGCCAGGCGATTTCCAAACACCTGCGTGTGATGAGCGAGGCGGGGTTGGCGAAGTGCGGCCGGCGCGGCCGCGAAACCGTGTGGCAATTGGAACAGGACGGCCTCGCCGAGGCGCGGCGCTATTTGCAGACGGTCTCGAAGGATTGGGATGACAAGCTGCGGCGGTTGAAACACTTCGTCGAGTCCGACTACTAATTGACTCCTGTTACCATTGGGCCACGCGTCCGTAGCTCAGGTGGATAGAGCACCGGCCTTCTAAGCCGGGGGTCGAAGGTTCGAATCCTTCCGGACGCGCCACTTTTGGGCGAGGCGATTGCAACCAACTTGCAACGGGGGGAAATAGCAACGGATGGGCGCCTTCGCGGGCGCCCTTTTTTTGGTCGGTCGTTCCGCTCAGCGTCTGGCTAGCGGCGGCGGGATGTCAATCGTCCACTTGTGCTTGCAGGCCGCGCATTCTAGATACACGGTGATCGGGACCTTCATCCCGGGCGCTAGCGTGTTGTACGGGTTGCCTGTGCGCTGGTGACACGTCGGGCATTCGAGGGGATACTGCCGGCCGCCTCTCGCTCGCGACTGGTTTATCCGTCACTGGCAACCATCACTCGTCCTTCTTCCGCCACCTGCCCTCGCGCTTCAGTTTCACGACCTCCCACGCCGAGCCCGGAACGGTCAAACTCGAATGGCAATCCTCACAGACGGCCACGCGCTGATGATAGCGGTCGTACGCGATTACGAGCTTGCCTGCGCACACCGGACACGTCGGTAGGTCGAACTCATCTGCAGCTCGCTCCGCCATCGTTTGCACACGAATCGTAACGTCCGGTGTGCAAGTAGCGCAACGCGGCTCGGCTGTTCGCCCGGCGAGGCGAGACTCGTTCCTAGAAAACCGCGACACAGATTTCGCTTTCTTCGTCCGGCGATCTTGAGGTAGCTTTTAGTTACTAAGTCGTTTGCCGCGCGGAGATGAGGAAACCTTCGCGACGGCTCGCCTGATCGTGAGCGCTCCACCCGCCGCCCGGCGGACTATGCGCTAGTGATGGCCCAGAGCGGACCGATGGTCCGCATATGGGAGTCACCCGTGAGCGCGCGAACCGAACCCGAAAAGGTTTATACCACCAAGATCCCGGCAAGCCTTGCGGCGCGGCTGCGCGCCGAGGCGCAGCGTCACGACCGCAGCGTCAGCGGTCAAATCCGACACCTGATCCGCATCTGGGCTGAGAAGGACGGAGGCCGCGATGACGCCGCAGCCTGATCGTTCTCCGTGGTTGACGGTCGGCGAAGCAGCCGAGCGCGCTCGCTGCGGGAAAAAAACCATTTACAAAGAAATCAAAGCCGGTCGTCTTCGCGCCGCGACGATCGGCAATCGTCGTGACCTTCGGCTGCTCGAAGAATGGGTCGACACATGGTTGATCGCGTCGAGCGCGCCGCGCGAGGTCCGACGTGTCAGTTGAGATGTCGGCGCGCTGCGCGCTGATCATCAGATTGATTCGCGAACTCTCTGCGACGCGTGATGAAGCGGCTGCGTATCGACTGATCGCGCAAGAGGCGATGCACTCGCTGCACGGCCAGCGCGTCGAACTGGAGCGCATGCGCGTCCGCTACTACGCGCTCCTCGACGAGCGACGCGCTGAGCGACAGCAGAGGCCCGCCGCATGACGCCGCCCGTCGGCGACACGGCCGCGCCACCCGCTGACGCAGTGGAAATCGGCGACGACGAGCCTCGACGCGCGCCGACGACGAGCGCCGTGCGTCGGCTGCCGCTCACGTCGATCGGCGACCTGCTTGCCGAGCCGGACGAGCGCGTGAACTGGCTCGTCGAGGACTTGATTCCACTCGGCGGCGTCGTCATCGTCGCTGCAAAACCGAAGGTCGGCAAAAGCACGATGGCGCGAGATCTCGCGCTCGCCGTCGCGCGCGGTGACGTCTTCATCGGCCGCCAGTGTCACGCGGGCGCGGCCTGGTATTTGGGCTTCGAGGGGCGACGCCGCGACATCCGCAACCATTTCCGGCAGATGGGCGCGCGGCCCTCGGATCCGCTGAGGGTCTTCGTCGGGCAGGCGCCAGCTGACGTCGCGTATCGCGTGCGTCAACAAGCGATCGCCGAGCGGCCCGTCTTAATCGTCGTCGACACGATGCAGCGGTTCCTCCGCGCGCAGTCCACCGATGACTACGCCGAGATGACCACACTGTTCGACGCGGTGATCGGCATCGCGGGGGAGTCGGGCGCAACGATGCTGCTGCTTCATCACGGCAGCAAGGCCGACCGCGCCGGCATCGATGCGGTCCTCGGCTCGACGGCCATCACGGGGTCAGCCGACACGATCATCCTGTTAACCCGCTCGGAGCGGTTTCGGACCATCAGCATCGTGCAGCGAGCGGGCGACGATCTGCCGGAGACGTTGATCCTGCTCGACGAGACGACCGGCCGGGTGCGGCTCGGCGGAACCCGTGCCGACGCCGAACAGCAGGCCGTCGCCGATGCCATCCTCGCCGTGCTCTCCGCCGCCGACGCGCCGCTCACCGAGCCGGAAATCGCCGAACGGGTCGACGCACGGACGGCCCTTCAGCGACGCGCCCTCCGGGATCTCGTCGCTCGGGAACAAGCATCTCGCACCGGGCGGGGTGGTAAGGGCGATCCCTACCGCTACTCCGTTTCACATTCTCGTTCCCTTGTTCCCTCTATAGATGGGGAACAAGAAAACAACCATTCGGTTTCAAACGGTTCTCCTCGACGTTCCGAGCCGGATTCTTGTTCCCTCGTTCCCGCGCGGGAGCTTGCTACGCAGGAAGCATCCGAACCCGACCCGAGCGTCTGCCCGGTCTGCGGCCGCGATGCCTGCGAGGACGACGAGGCGACGTGCGTTCGGCGACAGAGCCGAGTCGCCACCGACGTCGACGACGTGTTCGGGAGTCTCGCGTGGAGCGTTGTGCGATGACAGCGCGCCCGCCGCACGTCGAGGCGATTACAGCCTTCAGCGAAAACGGCGCCTGGCCGAGCACTAGCCGGGCGGGCAAGGGCGCTGTCGCTGAATCCCTAAGCATCGCGAGGGTTTTATGAGCGACTTGCAACCGGAGTTGCAACCGAAAGCTGACGACGAGCCGTGTGGCGACATCGGTGGCGAGACCGAGCGCGACGAGCGCGGGCGCTTCCGTTCTGGCAACAAGGCGGCGATCGTCGTCGGCGAGCACTCGCAGGCCTTCTGGGCTGGTGTGGAGGCGCGGAGGCGCGAGATCGAGGACGCGCTCATAGCCGACGCCGGGCACGCGCGAGACGACGCGCCACAGGCGCTCCGGCTGGTCGTCGCAGGAATCGCGGAGGCAGCGCTCCTCAAGACCAGCGCCTTCGAGCGCATCGTCGCGAGCGGCGGTCCGCTCACCTCTGACGGACGGGCTCGGCGCGCCTATCAAGTGTGGCTGTCGGCGTCGGAGCGCCTGCACCGAGGGCTGCAACTCGTCGGGCTGTCGCGTCGCGCGCGACCGCTGACGTCGTTGACCGAGGCGGTGATGGCGCAGCCGGTGCGCGGGAGGTCCGATGAAGATTAACGATTTCCTTGCGCGCCTCGTCTGGCTCGACGGCTCGCCGCTCCTGCCGCGGATTCAACCCTATCGCCTGCGGTTGTTCGAGCACTTCTTCGCCGTCGACGCTGACGGCGCCTATCGTCACAACCTCGGGCTCTTCGGCCGTTCGAAGAAGAACGACAAGACGTCCGACTTGGTCAGCGCGTCGCTGTTCGCGCTCGTCGGCGACTCGCCAGCGGGCCACGACTCGGAGTGCTACATCCTCGCGAACGACGGCGACCAGGCCCGCGACGATCTGTCGCTCGCGAAGAAGATGGTCAAGGCGAACCCGGACGTCCTCGGCCAATGGCTGAAGGTGAAGGCGAACAGCATCGAGCGGCGGGACGGGCGCGGGTTCCTCGAAGTCTTACCGGCCGGTGACGTCGTCGGGCAACACGGCAAGTCGTATCGGTTCGTCGGCTACGACGAGATTCACGGCTATCGAACGTGGGACGTCCTCGAAGCGATGCAGCCGGATCCGAACCGGCGCGACGCGCAGCAATGGATCACGAGCTACGCGTCGTTGTTTCACCGGCCGGGCGTGCCGTTGTTCGACCTCTTCATGCAGGCGAAGGCGGGCGGCGACCCGCGGCTGCTCTTCTCGTGGTATGCGGCGGACTTCACGACCGACCCGGACTTCGCGGAGCTCGCGCCGGAAGCGCGGGCGAATCCGTCGATGGCGGCGTGGGCCGATGCCGGATATCTCGCGCAGCAGCAGCGCCGCTTGCCGTCGCACAAGTATCGGCGCCTTCATCTGAACTTGCCGGGCCTGCCGGAAGGGTCGGCGTTCTCGGCCGAGTCCGTCATGGACGCCATCGATCGCGGCGTCGCGGTGCGGCCGCGCGAAGCGGACGCGACCTACGTCGCGTTCGTCGACATGAGCGGCGGCAGTCGCGACGACGCGGCGCTCGGGGTCGCCCACCGCGATCGGAACGGGCGCGCGGTCGTCGACCGCATCGTCGACCAAGGCCAGCGGCCACCGTTCGATCCGCGGCTCGCGGTCGAGCGGTTCGTCGCCGTGCTGAACGACTACGGCGTCTCGGCCGTGACCGGCGACTCGTATGCGGGCGAGACCTTCAAGGCCGACTTCGAGCGCGCGGGCATCGCCTACAACGTCTCGGCGAAGACGAAGAGCGCCCTGTACGAATCGCTCGAACCGCGGCTCAACTCGCATCAGGTGGTCTTGCTCGACGTCGCGGTCGTCGAGCAGCAACTCCTCGGGCTCGTCTGGCGCGGCGGCCGGATCGATCACCAGAGCGGCGAGCACGACGACCTCGCAAACGCCGCGGCCGGAGCGATCGACGTCGCGCTCTCGGACTCGAAGCAGCAAATCGTCGCGGGCGTCTGGGGCGGGGCGCGTCGATCGACGCGCGAGGTCGTGGGTCAGGAATTTCGGTGCGGCCGGTGGGAGCCGCTTTACGCAGATGAAACGAAACCAATTCCGCCGTGGGCGCAGGTCCACCGGCGATAGGAGGCGAGTCAATGAGCAACGTTTACTGTCGGTACTGCGGGGTCGCGACGACGTCGGACCTGCTGGAGAGCCATGAGTCGGAGCGGTGTCCTCGGCGAACGCCGATCAGGCCACGCAACGACGTCGAGGCGCTGCGCGGAGCAGCGTCGCAGGGGGGAATCATGTTTAACGAGGCCAGAGATTTGCCACGAATCATCGCGCTCGCGCACTCGCTGCAACGCGCGTGCGACGTACCGCCCACGCCGTGGACGAACGGCCTGCGGGCCGCCGGGCTCCTGCGCGTCGCGCCTTCGACGGGCGGCGCAATCGACAAGCCGTGGACGAACGCCATTCGGCTCCGCGAGGAGGCGCAGCGATGAGCGGCGCCGAACTCTTCGAGCCCGAGCTCCGCACGCGCATCGATCAGATTCGCGCTTCCGCCGAGGAGGCGTGGCTCGCTCTGAATCCCGACCTCGCACCGAATCTCGGCGAGGCGCGACGAGTTGTTGGGAAGCGGCAGCAGGTTCGGTCACATATCAACGTCTTCACCGTCTCCGAGCGGATGGTGACGAAGGGCTCCGCGCAGCGCGCGACCGCACGCGCGCAGGTCGCAGACGTCAAGCGGTGCCGCGCGGACGTCGCTCAGCAAGGCGTAGAAGCGCGCGGTCGGGCCGAGCAGAAGGGTCTCCATCAACGGCGTGATCGAGAGGTCGCCGAGCACTGTGAGAACGCCGTCCGCTGGATCGATGGCGAAATCGTTGGCTCCGCGCCGGGTCCAATCATCGCCTGGGAGGAGGCGAACGCTGGGACGCACGTCGCGCCGCTGCCGATCGCCGAGGCACGACTCGCGACCGCCGAGGCCGACGTCGCCGCTGCAACGGCCGAACTCGTCGCCGCGTTAGACAGTTGGGATCGTAGGTTCGGCGTCAGCGATGCGCGGAACGTCGAGCAACCGGCGGTAGCCGAGGCGTCGTAACCGTGCTGTTGAACTATGCCTCGTTTTACGATCAGCAGCCGCAACCGACTCCGCGGCCCACATCGGTGTGGATGCCGGTTGAACCGCCTCGCCGCAAGAAGCGAGTCTCTCTCCAACTCAATGGCGAGTTGCCCACGATCGAATGCTACGCCGAGGCGCGAGTGCGCCATCTCGCGGCCGTCGCTGCGGTGCTGTGGATGATCGCGCTCGACGCGGAACTCGCCGTCGATCGCGACGACGAGGAAGTCCTGTTGCTTGCGGGCGCGATGCTCTTACTCGACGAACTCGACGACGAGGACGACGAGTGATCGGTTTGGTTAGGCGGGTCAACTCCTTCGCGCGGCGGGTTCGTACGCGCAGGTAACAACTCGGTGGCGGCGACCCGTCGCTGCAGTCAGGGCATGGCTCGCAGTCACCATGTGACGCGCCGAGAACGGACCTCTGGGCGGGCGCGCGTCCAGTGTCGGCTCCGATGGCGGACTAGTTACCCGCCATCGGAGCACGCGCCATCTTTGACACAGGAAAGGAGCGACCGAATGCGCGGCGCAGATGCAGGATGGCAAAACCAACGCGAACACTTCCCGTCGCCATTGTCGCGACGACGGGGCGCGGCAGCATTCACAAGTTGGTGGCTCGATGTCCCTCGCGCGCAATGGTCGACGGCCGTCGCGCGGCGATGGGGCCGCGAACCGAATCACGCAACTCGAAGCTAACGAACGTCAACCACGAAGGAGCAGCAGCAATGAATATAAATACCGACACCGCACCGATCGGCGCAGAAGAATTCCGGATCATCGGAACGGCCATGCGCGCGTTGCTTCGCGGGATTGAACCAGAAGAACGAGAATCGCTGGCCGCACGATGGCGCTCAATGGTGCCGGCGAATCACGGCGAGCGGCTCGTCGACACATTTGTCCTGGTATATCCGACCCTCGATGAACGAGGCAAGATTGACTCCTGGGGCAGGGGCGACTGCAAGTTGATACTGACCGACCTCGTGATGTTCTTCCCGTCCGAAGATCAACGGTGGCGCGCCGTCTACCAAGCGATGACGGCGTTGTCGTCGATCAAGACTCACGATGACTTTGCGAAGTATGCCCAAGGCCTGTGAAGCAGCCGCGTTCTAGTCGGCGCGGCGCTGCCCACGCATACACTCGTATATACTTCGGCTATGACAGAGCGCAAGAAGGTCGGTTATTTCACGAAGCTCGATCCAGTGCTACGCGAGGCGTTGCGGCGCTACAAGGCGGCCATCGGCGTGCCCGAGGCCGAGCAAATCGATCGCGCACTACGCGAGTGGCTCGGGGAGCGCCCCGAGTCCGGCTTCGCGCCGGTAGCGAAGAACGAAAAAAGCAAGAGCAGCAGCAGGAGGAGAAAATGACAAAGGAGTACCTGTTCTCGATGCCTAAGGTCGTGCCTGTCGGTAAGGCGCTCGTCCACAATCAAGTCCGCCCGACACGGCAAATCGGGATGCGCGGATTCAGATTCTGGCTCGCCGCGCCGGACACGCCGACCCTCGAAGCCTGCGACTGCAAGTGGGCGCCGGAGCTGGGACCGCACTTCCGCGTCAAGGTGACGCGAGTCGCACTCGCGTGCATCGCGGCGCTGCTGGCGTCGGCGAGCACAGTCGCCGCGCAAACGTCGACCGTCTTCACGAATATCGTCGACGGCCGCGCCTATCGGCAATCGATCGTCCGCGTCGAGCGCCCGGCGCAACCAGCGGCGCCGGTGCCGCCGAGCATCACGACGACGCCGGTCCTGCCGAAGAACTACCAACCGCCGCTCAGCGCTTCGAGCTACGTGCCGCCGACGCGCAGCAACTGGGGCGAGACGCGCGTCTCGCGACCGGTGAAGACCGAGCAACCGATGTTCATCAACGGCTACTACGTCGGCGCGGCGCCGTCCGGAAACTGGACCAGTACCGTGGTCGGCAGGCCGATCGTCGACGTCAATGTCATCGGCACGCCACGGAGGTCGCGATGACTACCGCTGCCATCTTCGCAAGCTGGAAGCGCCTCGGCGACGCGGTCCGCGAACTCATCTCGCTGAAGGTTGCCGACGCGGGACCCGGCGTTTCGTTGTCGGCGGACGACGTCGAGAAGAAGGCCACGGAGATTGTGCGCTTAGCGGACCTAGAGATCTCGCGCGAGTTACAAGCGCGATCGATCCTGCGACCGAGGGAGGCAGGAGCGGCCGAGTTCTCCGTCACGTTGGCGCCGGGAACCTACATCGTCAACGTTCACCCGTCGCATGCGACGCGCGTCTGGAAGCATCAAGGCGAAGGCGTATTCGTCGGCCACGGGAGCAAGCTCCGGAAGGCCGCAATCGCGTACGCGATCAACGACCTGATCTCGAAGGCGGAGGAGGTCGAAGGCATCAAGGGTTGAAATTTGTCGGGCTCTCGACGCGTTAACCGTATAACGAAGCAGCAGCAGAAGGAGGAAGTCACCGATGACTCGCAAGCGCCATCAGAACAAGGGGCTCCGCAAGAGTTGCGAATGCCCTCGACGCCAATGGGCGAAGTGCTCTCACGCTTGGCACTTCAACTTCAAGCCGCGAGGCGGACCGGACCATCGGTTCAGTCTCGACAGCACTTCAACCGCCACATCGAGAGCAAGACGGAGGCGGAGGAACTCGCGGTCGACCTCCGGAAGCAGATCCGCGCCGGGAAGTTCGGGCAAGCGGCGCCGCGCGAGGGCATGACGCTGCGGCAATTGGCCGACGTCTACCTAGAACGTTACGCGCAAGTAGAGCATCCAGACACTATCGATGATTTTCGGTCGATGCTGAATGTCATCTGCCGTACAGAGGTTAGTCGTCCGGCCGGTAGCGCGCTGCCGTTCGGCTCTTGGCGCCTTCAAGACATCGTCACCGACACGATCGAACGCTTCCGGGAAGCGCGCCGCGCGAAGACCGGCGTCGGCGGTACGAACCGGAGTCTGTCGCGCTTGCGCGCAGTCTTCAATTGGAGCATCAAGGTCGGGTATCTCGACGCTACTCCGTTCAAGCGTCACGGGCAGACGTTGGTGAAGCTGTCGAGGGGACTCTCGCGGAGCCGACGACTCGACGAAGGCGAGGGACCGGCGCTCTTGGCCGCTTGCAACCCGCATCTTCGAGCCTGCGTCGAGGCAGCGCTTGAGACCGGGATGCGTCGCGGAGAAATCCTTGGTTTGCGTTGGCGCCAGATCGAAGGCATGCGCGTCGACGGATCCAAAGTAACTTGGGCGCCGCGCGCGGAACTCGCCTTGCTCGCCGCCGATACCAAGACCGAGCGGTCTCGACGCATCCCGATCAGCGGTCGGCTTCGCGGCGTTCTGGAGATGCGGCGATTCGATCCCGCCGGGACGTTGATGCCGCCCGATAGTTTCGTCTTCGGCAATGCGCTCGGTCAGCGCGTTCAGAACATCAAGCGCGCGTGGGAGAACGCGGTCCTTCGCGCACATGGCGAACAGTCGGCATTCACGAAGACCTGTAACCTGACGGTCGACGCCCGCGCGGCCCTTAATCGCATCGATCTCCATTTCCATGATCTCCGTCGCGAAGCCGGTTCCCGCTGGCTCGAAGGCGGCGTGCCGCTCCACACGGTCAAAGACTGGCTGGGGCATACGAACATCGCGCAGACGTCGACCTACCTCGCCGGTACGATGAAGACGCAGCATGACGCGATGGCGGCGTTCGACGTCCGGCGCCACAGTTTGCAAGGGATTGCGACGGATGTCGGATCAGGGGGGCAAGAGAGGCCACAGACGGCCACGACGGGAGACGAGAAGCCGAATAAAAACGCGGACGGCCGCGGAACGGCCATCATGTAAATTCGTCTTCTAAGCCGGGGGTCGAAGGTTCGAGCCCTTCCGGACGCGCCAACGCGCAGGCGCGTTGGCTGCGCCACGGAAGGCCTCAGTCACGCAGCGACTCGCTACGCTCGTCGCTAGCGGGAACGAATCCTTCCGGACGCGCCACGCACGCTTTCTCTTCAAAGCGTCTTGAGAAACGCGATGAGCGCGCGCTTGTCTTCGGCCGACAGATTCAACCCGAACCGGTGGCCCGGGATGGGCCGCACGCGTGTGTCGGGCGGGTTCCAGCCTTTCGGAAGGTAGTCGTCTCGCAACCGCGCCGGATCGAACCACTCTTCGAGCGACGCAATCGAGCCCGAGTGCTCGAACGGCCCTCGATACCACACGCCTTTGAGCGACGGCACTTTGTAGTAGCCGGTTCCCTTTCGCGTCTTCAGCGCGAGCCCCGGATCGAGTCCAACCTGCACGCGCATCACGTCCGATGCTGGTGGCGATTGCGGATGCGCGAACGGCGTGAACCCATCGACCGGCACCAGCCGGTTGTTCGTGTAGAGCGGCGGCGTGTGGCAGCCGGCGCAGCCGGCACGCGCGAAGACCTGCTCGCCGCGCGCGGTGAGATCGTTCGGCTTGTTCGGGTTCGGCGGCGGCTGCAGCGAGTAGATGTATTTTCCCAGCGCCAGCATCGCCTCGTCGCTGTTGCGATATCGCAGCGCGCGGTTCGCTGCCGGCATGAACGTGTGCGGTCCGATCGCGCCGTCCTCCGCGACGGCGACCAGGATGCCGTAGCGCGCGATGTCTTCAGGCCCGCGATTGCGATGGGTCGCGGTCGCGTCCAGATACCGCCGGTCCTTGACGCCGATCAGGTCCGGGATCTTGGTCGTGAACCACGGGCTCGCGTTGAACCTGACGAACGTGCCCAGGAACGGTTCGCCGTCGACACGGCCCACCTGTTCGGCCGTCATCGTCTTCAACGTGGCGTTGATGTCGTCTTTCAGCCATGGCACGCCGTAATTGGAGTACGCGATCTCGTTCGGCGGCCGGGTCCGGCCATCGCGCCGCTG